>ENA-ORXF01000805-ORXF01000805.1-marine-metagenome-genome-assembly--contig:-NODE-805-length-21451-cov-6.761533_pt1 | contig 21451 bp, 23 predicted proteins | sample MGYA00237864_ERZ511476 | MGnify/ENA primary metagenome ERZ511476 (study PRJEB26306, sample SAMN06343908) | marine metagenome | isolation source: coastal waters | place: Atlantic Ocean: West Antarctic...
CTTTTATTTGAGCCGAGTAATCCCAAAGTTTTCTAGTAAGCGCATCTAAATCTAATTTCTTGAATCGTGAGTAAGTATAAAAAGAGTTCAGTCTTTTCTCATTGAGCTTTTTACAGAGTCTGAGATTGTCTTTTCTTTCGTCCTCTACCTCTTGCTCTATTAGATGTTTATATCCAATATCGTGAATTTTATTTGCAAGAGCAAAACAATCTTCAGCTAATGCCTCAGTATCTATTGGCTTTTTTTTCATTGATTCGAGTTTAAATCAAAATGAGTTTGGGTAAAAGATGGGGTAACAAAATTTAAGTCTGAATTGTTCTAAATTAACTAATCGCCTATTAAATTATTGGGTTATAAAATAGCTATATGTCATAAACCCCTTGTTTTAAGACGTTTTATGAGAGAGAGAATGGAGCGGGAAACCGGGTTCGAACCGGCGACCTTAACGTTGGCAACGTTACGCTCTACCAGCTGAGCTATTCCCGCAGAGTCTTTAATGTTCGGCATTATAGACGATTTTTTTTAAGAGTATCTCTCTGTTTATATTTTTTTTGAGAACTCTTCTCTGAGAACATTCTTTTGGACTTTGCCCATAGCGTTTCGGGGTAGCTCCTCTACATAAAAAATGTACTTAGGAACCTTGAAGTTGGCAATTTTATTTTTGAGATACTCTTTTATATCAACTTCGGAGTACTCTTGGTTTTCTTTCAAGACGAGAATGGCAGTGACGCTCTCACCAAAATCTTCATCCGGTAATCCTATAAAAGCCGATTCAGAAACTCCCTCAATGTCATTGACCAGCAATTCAAGTTCTTTCGGATAAACGTTCAATCCGCCAGTAATGATCAAGTCTTTGGATCTTCCCACAATGCTGATGTAACCATTTTGGTCAATTGAGGCCTGGTCCCCTGTATTGAAAAACCCGTCGGACGTGAAATCCTCTGCTGTTTTTTCTGGCATTTGCCAATAGCCTTTAAAGACGTTATCTCCTTTAACTTGGAGATTGCCAATTTCATTGATAGGCAAAGGCTCATTTGAGTCGTTTGTTATACGAATCTCAACTCCTGGTAAAGGCAAGCCAACCGTCCCCGCCAATCTTTCTCCTTGCAAAGGGTTGGATGAATTGATGTTTGTTTCCGACATTCCGTATCTTTCTAGGATGGCGTGACCCGTCAGATCCTTAAACTCATTAAACGTCTCTTCCAATAAAGGAGCAGATCCTGAGATAAATAATCTGATGTTGCTTGTATTTTTTTTTGTAAATGAAGATTCTTTTAACAATCTTGTGTAGTGAGTAGGAACGCCCATCATCACCGTAGATTCAGGCATGAAACTAGAAGCGCTTTTTGCATCAAAAGTATTTATCCACTTCATGCTTGCCCCGCTGCACAATACGCAACCAAGAGCCACAAAGAGACCATGAACGTGATAAATGGGTAGCACGTGCAACAAACGGTCTTGATTTGTAAATCCCCACAACTTTGTTAACGTTTCTGCATTGGTAGAAAGGTTCTTGTGCGACAACACGATGCCTTTTGGTCTTCCGGTTGTTCCGGAAGAATAAAGTAAAGCCGCGGGGTCATCTTTGGATACAGCAACGGTTTTAAATTTGTCATTGCTGCTCATCAAATTAAACAGAGAACCATCCCCATCTGAAGAAAGCGTTTTTGTATGCGGGATATGAAAACGATTGGTTAACTTCAGAACGGTTTCTTCAGAAAGTGGATCGCACACCACCAATGATGGTTTCGCATTGTCCAAAAAGAATTCAAGTTCTTCAGATTTGTAAGCCGTGTTTAAAGGATGGTAAACGTAGCCTCCTCTAAGGCAGGCCAAATAAAGCCAAAGAGCCTCTGGAGATTTATCTACCTGCACGGTTACTCTGTCACCAGGCTGCAGACCCAGTTCAGAAAGTCCGTTAGCTAATTTAGCCGATAAGGTTTCTGCGTCTTCGTAAGAAAAGCGCGCGCCTTTCTCGGTTTCTAACAATAAAGCGTCAGGATTTTTTAAAAATCCTTGATGGTAAAAATCGTAAAGATTATTTATCTCAGGCATCCGGCAAATTTACCTAGGAGTTCGTCAGTCGTCAATTTTAAAACAGTTATTAAGTTAATAATGTGGCTTGAAAAAAATTTGAAATATGGTTAAAAAAACTTCTTTAAGTAGTATAATAAAACTTCATTACGAGGCACCTCTATGACTAAAGACACCCCTACGAATCAAAAACCAACCAGAGAAGAAGCTGAAGATGCTGTAAAAACTTTAATCTCTTGGGCTGGAGACAACCCTGAGCGAGAAGGCTTAATAGAAACTCCAAAGAGAGTAGTAAAATCTTACGAAGAGTTTTATGCGGGTTATGACCAGGATCCTGAATCCATACTTTCTAAAGTTTTCGAAGAAGTTGAAGGCTACGATGAAATGATCATAGTCAAAGACATAAGACTTGAATCTCATTGCGAACACCACATGGTCCCTATCTTAGGAAAGGCTCACGTGGCTTACATACCAGATCAAAGAGTGGTTGGTATAAGTAAATTAGCAAGAGTTGTAGACTTGTATGCCAAAAGACTTCAGACGCAGGAAACTATGACGGCTCAGATAGCCGATACCATTGATAGAGTACTTAAACCTAAGGGTGTTGCAATTGTTATAGATGCCGCACATCAATGCATGAGCAGCCGAGGAGTTCACAAAACTGAAACAAGTACTGTGACCAGCAGAATGCTCGGAGCTTTCAGAGATAATCCTAAATCAAGAATGGAATTCATGAACCTTATAGCTCTATAAGATTTTAGAACTAGATTTTTACTTATTTTTTTTGAATTTTCCTTCTACTTGCATTAGTATCAATGCATTAAATTTCGAGGAGAAACATGGCAGTAGAATCTAGCGAATTAAATTTTGATCCAGAAGCTCTGGGGAAGAAGTATCAAATTGAAAGGGACAAACGTGTCCGTGAAGACGGAAACGAACAATATCAAGAAGTGAAAGGAGATTTTGCCTACTTCGTAGAAGATCCCTACATCGATAATGAAATCAACAGAGATGCTCTTGAAGAAGAAGTAGAAGTTGTGATTATTGGAGGTGGTTTTGGGGGAATGCTTGCAGCTGCCCGTTTAAGAGAATCTGGAATAGATGATTTCAGAATCATAGAAAAAGGAGGAGACTTTGGAGGTACCTGGTATTGGAACAGATATCCAGGGGCATCATGCGATATTGAATCGTATGTTTACTTTCCTCTTTTAGAAAGAACAAAATTTATTCCTAAACACAAATACACAAATGCGCCAGAAACATTGGAGTATTGTGGGGTTATAGCTGAAAAATATGAGCTTCATAAAAACGCAATCCTACAGACTGAAGTAACGTCTACGGAATGGGATGAAGAAACTGGTAGATGGCTAGTATCGACAAACAGACAGGACAGATTAAAAGCAAAATATGTTGTGCATTCAAATGGTCCTTTAAACCGACCTAAACTTCCAGCAATGGCAGGAATAAATGACTACAAGGGTCATACATTTCACACCAGTCGTTGGGATTACAATTACACGGGCGGAAGTTCAGATGGAGATCTGGAGAATTTAAAAGATAAAAGAGTGGCCATTATTGGAACGGGTGCTACTGCCGTGCAATGTGTTCCTCATCTTGGGGCTGCGGCAAAGGAACTTTATGTATTTCAAAGAACTCCTTCTTCGATAGACGAAAGAAACAATCAACCTACGGATCCTGAATGGATATCTACCCAAGAAGAAGGTTGGCAAGACAGAAGAAGAAACAACTTTGAATCAATTATGACGGGTGGCGCTGTAAAAGAAGACATGGTGTCCGATGGGTGGACTGAGGCGTTCAGACTTTTGTTTGGATCACTGAGAGATAAAACACCTTCCAAAGCCAAAATGGCCTTGTGGTCACTTACTTCGATCACCTCTCCGAAGCTTTATAAGTTAGGCTTTAAAAAGTACATGACTAATAAAGTAATGGAACACATGGACATTGCAAAAGCCATGGAAATAGCTGATTACAAAAAAATGGAAAAAGTAAGGGCTCGTGCGGAAGAAATTGTTCAAGATAAAGACACAGCTGAATCGCTAAAACCTTATTACAGACAATTTTGTAAAAGACCGTGTTTTCATGATGAGTATCTCCCAACGTTTAATTTACCAAATGTTACCTTGGTTGATACCGACGGCAGAGGTCTAGACAAGATGACTGAAAAAGGAATCATGTTCGATGGAAAAGAATACGAAGTCGACTGTATTATCTTTGCTACAGGATTTGAAGTTGGTACAGATTATGCCAGGAGAGCTGGGTATCAAGTGCACGGAGTAAACGGACAATCCATCTCAGAAAAATGGTCTGAAGGACTATCAACCTTTCATGGAATGCACGTAAAAGGATTTCCAAACTCATTTTTCTTTGGACCTCAACAATCTGGATTCACTGCTACTTACACCTATTCCTTAGACGAACAAAGCCAACATATGTCTTACATATTATCGGCTGCAGCGGACAAAGGCATGAGTAGAATTGAAGCCAGCGAAACAGCTGAAAAGAAATGGGTAGAAACCATCATAGAAAAAGCTCGGTTAACTGCAGACTTCCAAGAAAAATGCACGCCAGGGTATTACAACAACGAAGGTGATGTGAATACAAAGCCTCAAAACAATACATACGGCGGAGGACCAATTGAGTTCTTTGAGATGATGAAAAAATGGAGAGAGAAAGGAAACCTAGAAGGGCTTGAACTGAACTAAAGTATAATGCCTGGATGTTTAGACTTTCAATACTAAATTATCCAATAGAAAACAACTTCTTGAAGGCCATGTGGGCCATCAATCAAGACAATATCCCAGAAGTTGGAAGTGTCCCTACACTAGAAGAATTTCAGAGACTTACTCTCTGGAGCAGCCACGTCATAATCGTAGAAGAAAATGAAGAAATGGCTGGTTTCATCATCTTAATGAGAGAAGGCCAAGATTATCATTCCTTGAATTACAAATACTTAATTAATAAGTTTGATCAATTCCTTTACGTTGATCGAGTAGCAATTAAAGATGGATTTAGAAGGCAGGGACTGGGTAAAAAAATATACGACGAAGTATTTAGATTAGCAAAAGAAATTGATATTGATGTTTGCTGTGAAGTTAATACAGAACCAAGGAACGGTCCTTCTCTTGCATTTCATGAAACATTTGGGTTCAAAGACGTTGGAACAAAAAAGTATGATGACCACAGTGTGGTTTATCTAAAGAGCAGCGTTAAAACAGACTAAGATTCAAGTTCTTCTTTAAAGAAATTAACCAGCCCTACTCCCATAATTATCAGGAAACAGCCAATCCACATGGTTGTTGTAATTGCTTCGTTTAAGAAAATATTAGCCCACAACATTCCCGATAAAGGAACGATCAAAACAACCGTAGACGCTCTGACTGGTCCGGTCCTCTTAATAAGAGTTACAAAACCCATATAGGCCAAACCTGTGCACATAAATCCTAACAAACCAATGCTCAACAAGACATTGGATGAGTGATTTAGATCGATTCCTTCTTCTAGGAAGATGAAAGGAAAAACCATGAAGGTTGCTACAAATAAGGTAACTGTCGCTAAATACGTTGGATCAATGTCTTTAATCTTATAAATAAAATTGGAACAAAAAGCATAGAGAAAGGAGGCTATCAAGCAGAATAAAATTGGGATGAAAACAAACTCCAAAGATTCGTATCCTATAAAAATGAAGAGACCAAAAATTCCTATCGCTATTCCCAACAACTGCATCCAGTTGGCTCCCAACTTAAGCCACACAAGAGAAATAATAAAAGAGAATAAAGGCGTGGTGCCATTTAGAACGGACATCATTCCTGCGTTGAGGTCAAAAGCTGCGTAAGAAAATAAATAAAACGGCAAGGCAGCATTAAAAAAAGCCAAGAAGAGAATGGGTTTCCAATCTGCTTTGAGATTTTTAATGTGCTCTTTTCTAATGAAAAAAGGCACTAATATGATTGAAGCAATGAACAGTCTGTAAAAAACCAAGGATATGGGGCCTACAGCAGGAGCTGCTACTTTAATGAACAAAAAGGATGCACCCCATGCAATACCTATTGCAAGAATTAAAAACCAATCGATTAATGCAGTCCTGTTCATTATCCTGCCGCATCATACAGGGTTGCATTTGAAACTAAAGATATAAGACTAGTAGGGTCTATCGCCAATAATTGTAACTCTCTCTACCTTCCTAACTTCGGGCCAATAATCAGAATTCGCATAATGTTGACAAGACCTGTTGTCCCAAAAGGCTATTGAATTATTCTTCCAAGCAAAGCGGCATTGGTATTCTGGTATTGAAGCTTTTGAATAGAGGTTGTTTAACATCAGGTCCGACTCTTCTTTATCCCAACCTTTTATGTATTGTGTAAAAGCCTTGTTTACATATATAGATTTCTTTCCCGTATCAGGATGCGTTCTAATTATTGGATGCTCTGGATTCGGATATTTTTTATTAAATACTTCAATTTCTTCTGGGGTTTTACCTTGTTTTACAAGACCCTTTCTAAATCCCACAAAATCATGAACAGCAACTTGCCCTTCTAGGCGGTCTTTTGTTTCTTGAGCAAGACCTTCGTACGCTGCGTGCATGTCTGAGAACAAGGTATCACCACCATGATCTGGGTTCTCTATCATCCTTAGAACCGATCCAAGAGAAGGTTCCTTACGCCAAGTAACATCAGAGTGCCAAATGTTTTCTTTTCCTTTCGAATCCTTGTTGTGGGTAATCTGCAACACTTCCGGCTTGTCATCATCGTGAGGCGCAAAAGGATGTATTTCTAATTCTCCAAAATTCTTTGAAAAATTTAGATGCTGATCAATCGTAAGTTCTTGATCTCTAAAAAATATAACTTTGTAAACAAGAAGAGCTTCGTAAATATAAGAAATAACTTCCTCAGAAAGTGGCTTGGCCAAATCTATTCCCAACAACTCGCCGCCTATTGATGGACTGAGCCTGTTAACGGTAAAAGGTAAATCTTGTTTTTCAAATTCTTCAGGTAAGTAGCTGTTATTCATGTAAATATAAAACCATAAACTCTTAAAAATTAATACTAAAACTATGCACGAGAGAATTTCTTGTTTTCCCTATAATTGTTAATCAACCCCTTCCAGTTTAAATACAACCAAACTGGAACCATTGCTAATATCCACCACAGTTCAGTCACAACCAAAAGGTAAGTACCTGGAATATTTACTGAAATAAAAACAATGAATCCATACATTCAAGTTCTTGTACTTAACATGGTTAAAAGTAATGTGCCCAAAACAGCTAGGTCTTGATCATCAAATTGAATAAAGACAGTACCAATATATTGGTCTCCTAAAATGAAGCAAATAACGCCCTTACTTCAGTAATTAATGATTTTATTTCTTTTTTTGTATAAGGCTTGGGCTTGACCGCTCCCCATATTGGTCCTGGCCATGCTAAGTCACCTTCGTATCTTGCGATATGATGAACATGCAATTGGGGCACAATGTTCCCAAGGTTGGCTACATTCATCTTTGTGGCTTTAAAATGTTGTTTTAAATTGCTCAACAAATAGTCAGATTCTTTTTGTAGCTGCAACCTATCCTCTTTATTAAGATCGAACACTTCAACGATACCTTCTTTTCTAGGTATCAATAAAAACCAAGGAAAATTAGAATCATTCATCAATAACAATTTACAGAGTGGGAGTTCTCCCACAAATATTGAGTCCCTTTCAAGTAAAGGGTCTAATTTAAATGGAATTTCATCTATTTTGATCATGAAACAAATCTATGAAATATTACGATCTTTCCCTTCCCAAAAAGGGGCTCTTAAGTCTTTTCTTAAAATCTTTCCAGAAGGATTCCTAGGCAGTGCATCTATGTGATCTATAGTTTTAGGACACTTGTAACCAGCAATTTTAGTCCTTACAAAAGAAATTACTTCGTCTTGACCCAAAGGCTCTCCTTGAGATTGAACGATGAAAGCCTTAGTTGCCTCTCCCCATCTTTCATCGGGTATTCCAATAACTGCTGCATCGGAGATGTCAGGATGACTCATCAGAGCATTCTCAACTTCTGCGGGATAAATATTTTCGCCCCCTGAAACAATCATGTCTTTAACTCTGTCATGAATATAAAGGTAACCATCATCGTCAAAATAACCAATGTCTCCAGAGTAGAACCAACCGTCTATAATAGATTCTTTTGTTGCTTCAGGCTTGTTCCAATAACCTTTCATGTTGTTGTCGGATTTAATCAATATTTCTCCGACGTCTCCATTGCTTACAGTATTGCCTTCTGTATCAATGATCTTTATATCTACATCCAATCCGGCTTTGCCACAAGATCTTAGCTTTCCTTTTTCAGGATCGTGGTCCTCAGGATTTAAGTAAGTTATTGCACCATTGGTTTCAGTTAAACCATATACCTGCCAAAAGTTACAATCCATTAATTCCATGGCTTTCAACAAAGTGTCATCGGTGATTGGAGATGCGCCGTAAATAACCGTTTCCAAAGATGAAAAATCGGTATTTTGAGCTTCCGGATGAGAAACTAAAAATAATATTACTGCTGGAACAAATAAAGCATGCTGGATTCTCTCTTGTTCAATTAACTTAAGAATTAAACTTGGGTCCACTTCTGGAATAATAATGTTCTTCGCTCCTGAGTACATACCCGACAATCCCATATTTGTTCCTGCAACATGAAATATGGGCATGCAAACTAAGTTAGTGTCCCTTTCTTTAAGATCTATATACATTGCTTCGTTCATAACTCCTGCACTACTGAAGTTATCATTGGTCAGCTGAACCCCCTTAGGATGCCCTGTAGTTCCTGATGTATAAAGCTGTATAACATCATCATTGCCACTAGTTTCTAACAAGGGGTCTTCATTAATCTGAGAGTCTCTCCAAGTTTCATAATCTTCCCATTCTTCATGAACACCGCCCACTGTGATGATCTTTCTTAACAGCGGTGTATCTTTTATTATTTCCTCTACCAATCCAAAAAACTCTGGACCAACAAACAACATCTCACTTTTAGAATCGTTTAAAATAAATGCAACCTCTGGTGGAGCCAGCCTCCAATTTACACCGACCGCTACGGATCTGCATTTCACAGTTCCGTACATAAATTCAAAGAAAGAATCTGAATTCTTACCCAAATAAGCCACCCTGGAGTCTGGAACACATCCTTCCTTAATTAATCCTTGAGCTACTTTATTAGAATAAGCATCTAATTCATTGTAAGTTGTTTCTCTGTCTTCAAATTTCTGAGCAATGTCTTCTCCAGACTTCCCTACTCTCCATCTAAAAATTTCAGCTGTGGTTTTTTTCCATGGTATAGACATTCTAATTCTCCCTTTTATATTTTAAGACCAACCCAAAGGTCTTAAGTTTTGTTCTACGTAATCCTTCGGAACATTCTCAAGTTCAGTTCCTAGGGTATCATTCCATCGATTTAAAAATCCAAAGATAGATATAACAGAAACTATATCGGTTATTTGTTCTTCTGAATAATATTTTCTTAATTCTATAAAATGTTCTTTGTTTGATTCATTTGGAGTTCTTCCAGAGGCGAACGACAAGTCCAGCAATACTTTTTCTTTATCTGAGAAATGATCACTTTCTTTATAGCTTAGAATTGCAGAAATTTTTTCATCGCTAACACCGGCTCTTTCAGCTCCATGGGAAGTATGCGCCTGGCAGTACTTGCACCCGGCAGAGAGACTGACCGCAAGAGCTATTAGCTGTCTTGAAGCTTGATCAATTCCTTCTGAAGCAAATATGGTTGCTACCAGACCTGAAAATGCCTTGAGGAGTTCTGGTCTTTTTGCCATACCCAAGTAAGCATTAGGTAGATATCCCATTGCTCCTTCTACCGCTGCAAAGATTGGTTCAAGTTCAGGAAACTTGTCTCTTGAATCCCCTCCAATGTGATTGTGTGGCATGGCTTTTCCTTTTTATAAAATATTAAGTTATCAATAATAGTCATTTATTAAATTAAGTAAAAAGTTTACTTTTCAAATATTTTCAAAGAATATGGGTTTTGTATAAATTTATGGAGAAGCAGGTGGAGCAAGAAACAACCCCTTTATTAGAAAAGATTAAAAACAGCACAGTAGTAAAGGTTATTTCAGGTTATGCAGTTATTGCATTTATAACCGTCCAAGTGGCCAGCCTTGTAAGTGATTCTTTTGGATTTGGTGAAGACTTTATGCAGAACGTTATTCTTGGATTTTTTGTAGTTTTACCTTTCATTTCACTAATAGCCTGGGCTGCTTCATCAAGATACGGAACAATGAATATCTTGCTTATTAGTTTTCTAATGTTATTTACAGGTTACGGAACGGGAAGTTACTTTTGGGTTAATAATTTTATGTCTCCTCAAATTGAAGGTTTTCTCTCAGAAGATAACAATGTAGAGGCGTGGCTAGCTTCAAAAACAATTAACTCATTTGCTCCTTTCTTCTCAGAATATTCTGAAGACGATGAGGACATAAGTGCTATATCTGAAGTAAGGGTTCTTCAGTCTGGCGCCTCTATTTCTTGGAAAGCCTACGATGACTCGAATAAATGGAGATTATTGGGCACCTCTCCCTTAGAACCCGTAAGATTGCCTAGAGGAATAATTCAATTAAAAATAGAGAAAGAAGGTTTTGAAACAACCCTTTTAACACTTTCAAATCCGAGCCCAAGACTTGAAAATATTCCTTTTACCGTTGACTGGTCTCTTGATCCAATCAACCTCCAACCTAATGGCTCTGTTCCTGATGGGATGATTTATATTCAAGGAGGAAATTTTATTCCTGCCTTAACCGGAAACGGTGTTGATCCTGTTTTCTTGCATCCTTTTTATATTGATAAATATGAAGTTACTAATGCTGATTACAAAAAATTTATGGATGCGGGGGGTTACAGCAACTCTCAATATTGGGTTGATATGGATTTTATAAAAGATGGAGTTTCATTAACTTTAGAAGAAATAAATTCTGTTATGGTTGATTCTACCGGACTAATTGGCCCATCAACCTGGGAAGTAGGCACTTTTTTAGAGGGCACTGAAGAGCTACCTGTTACAGGAGTAAGCTGGTACGAAGCCCTAGCTTATGCAAGGTATAAGGGGAATATTCTTCCGCCCATGTTTCACTGGGCTAAGGCGGCATATCCGCCAGCAGAAATAACGTCACCAATAGCTCCTAAATTATTAAAAGTAAGTAATTTTTCTAAAAAAGGTCTAAAAAAAATAGGGAGTGGAGAAAGCGCATACGGATCCTTTGATATGGCTGGAAATGCCAGAGAATGGGTTTGGAATATTTTTGGAGGCAGAGGTCTGACACTGGGAGGTGCTTACAATGAGCCGCAATATCTTGCTACTCAAACGTCTCCCCTTCCCAGGATAGACCGTTCAGATATAAATGGCTTCAGAACAGCTAGATTGATAAATCCAAGAGACTTAAACCCATTTGGAGATCCTATTCAAACTCAAGCTCCTAAAGATCCAAGCTTCTATAAACCCATGAGTGATGAAATCTTTAAAGTTTATTCTAGAAATTTTGAAGTAGGTTCAAGTGCTTTAAATCCAAAAGAAATCTACATCGATGACTCTCATCCAATCTGGATAAAAGAAAGAATTCAGATAGACGTTGGCTACAATAATGAAACAATGGATATATTAATATTTAGGCCAAAAAACAAATTTGGGACATCAGCTCCCGTTGTTCTTCACCCTGGCGCAAACTATTACACAACACCGCCCGAGATTGATGATGTCAATCCTGGTGAATTTGGTCTAGATTTTATTATTAAGAGCGGAAAAACTCTTGTGTGGCCAGCATGGAAAGGATCTCTTAACAGAATGCCGTCTAGGGCTACGTCTCCTGAAGAAAGAGTAAGACAATTTAGAGATTTATTTAGGTATTGGGTAAGTGATACCAGTAAAACCTTGGATTATATTTCTTCAAGATCAGAGTTTGATAGCAATAATATTTTCTATATGGGCATGAGCTATGGAGCGCTGTTTAATACCCACAACCTTATGTTTGAAGACAGGTACAATGCTGCTATTTTATACGTAGGAGGAGTTTTTCCTACTTATCCTCCAATGTCAGATGGCACGAATCACATGCCAAGAATTAAAACACCTTTTTTAATGCTCAATGGTGAACATGATTATTTGGTTCCTAAGTCATCCGCAATGACCTTCTTTGCCTCTACTGGAACTCCGGCTAAAGACAAAAAGATTATTTTTTATGACTCGGGACATTGGCCCTTACCCAGAAACCAGATGATTAAGGAGTCACTAGATTTTATTGATAAATATACAGTTGAATAAATCTCTAGTTAGAATTCTGTATCAGATCAAGCTGCTCAAATTCGTAGTCAATTGAAAGAGCTATAAGCTTTCTCCATAAAGGTTCTGATATTCTTTTATCTAAACCACAGCCTTCTCCAAACGAAGTAACCTTCTGTACAACATCTTCTATTCTCTCTTCATCGATTATCAGATTCTTATCATTTTTTACTAAAGCAGCCATTTCGATGCATTTTTGTCTTCTGGCTAATAACAAAACAAGTTCTCTGTCTAAAAGATCTATTTCTTCCCTTACTTCTTTCATGCTTATTTCCATAATCTAGCCAACCGTAGTTATTTAAGGTGAGAATTATATAGCAAAGACAAGTTAACCTTGTTTAAACAATCAACAAACTATAGATTATTCTTATGGAAATAATAAAAGAACTACAAAATTTGCAGCCCGAGATGCAAGAATGGAGAAGAGACATTCATGCGAACCCTGAAATTGCTTTTGAAGAGCACAGAACAGCTAGAATAGTTGCCGAAAAATTAGAAAGCTTTGGTATAGAAGTAGAGACAGGAGTTGCAGGTACGGGAGTGGTTGGCACAATAAAAAAAGGACGAGGCAACAGGTCCATAGGATTGAGAGCAGACTTAGATGCTTTATTGATAGACGAAGCCAATGAATTCGACTACAAATCTAAAAATCCAGGAAAAATGCATGCCTGCGGTCATGATGGTCACACCACTATGCTACTGGGTGCTGCAAAATATTTAGCAGAACATGGAGAATTTGACGGAACGGTTAATCTTATCTTTCAACCAGCTGAAGAGAATGAAGGCGGTGGTCGAGCTATGATTGAAGCCGGCCTGTTTGATAAATACCCTGTTGAATCAGTTTATGGCATGCACAACATTCCCGGTATGCCGGTTTCTTCTTTTGCCATAAAACCTGGTCCTTTTATGGCTGCTTTTGATATATTTAACGTGACAATTAAAGGTAAAGGGGGCCATGCGGCAATGCCTCAAACAACCATTGATCCTATTATCATTGGCACCAAAATAATTGATGCTTTTCAAGCCATAGTTAGTAGATCTATTAATCCTCAAGAACCTGCGGTTTTAAGTGTTACCCAATTTCATGGGGGAGATGCTTACAACGTAATTCCCAATGAAGCTGAAATAAAAGGCTGCACGAGATGTTTTTCAGCTAAAGTCCAAGAACAGTTTGAATTAGAAATGAGAAGGATTGCTGAAGGCATCTGCCAAGCATATGGTGCAGAATGTGAATTCCTCTATGAACGCAGATATCCAGCAACCATCAATTCAGAAGAAGAAGCATCAATAGCAGGTAAGGTTGCTCAAAGCATTGTTGGTGAAGATCGTGTAAACCTCTCACCTCAACCTTCTATGGGGTCAGAAGACTTTGCGTATATGTTGCAAGAAAAGCCTGGAAGCTATATATGGATCGGCAATGGAGATGGAGAAGGCTCTTGTATGATTCACAACCCTGGATATGATTTTAATGACGAGATACTTCCAATCGGAGCAACTTATTGGGTAAAAATGACGGAAGAGATATTAAAACCCAATCTTTAAAAGACGATTCCTGTGCGTGGCTTTTTTCTTAAATAATCCGACTGGTCATGAACAATAAAGTTGTTACGAAGCCTAGAAATGTGCAGGCTATAAGCAAGGCAAAGAATAAAATTCTAAGTGGCGTTAACCTAAAGTCTTGATCGGAGGACGAACCAACCCCTAAAACAAACTTTAGAGCCTGTTTAAGCAAAGAAAATGAAATTTAGGTACATGCATGCTCCCATAAGGGCAAGGCAAGATGCTTGCACTATAGTAGGAATAACAACAAACATCACCAACGGACTAAATTCCATGCTGGACATTTGATCGGCATCACGCCACTCCTTGTAAGTCTCTAAATCTGCGGCTTCTTGTATTATTTGTATACTCATGATTGTTCCTTGTTTATAGATTTGATAAATAAGCAGTCAGTCTTTCTTTGTTCATTACGAAGGATTGCTTTTGCGTCTCCGCTTTTTGTTTAACAGCTGCAAGATTGGTAGCGGCACCTACTTTGATAACTCCGACCATTGCCATCATTGAATGCGGCGTGCATTGATAAACGTAAACGCCCTCTTTCGTGAAATTAACCGTTACGTCTTGACTCATGGCTCCCGTCCAAGATTCTGCACCATCAGGAATCATGCCAGCAATCGAAGCTGAATTGTGTGACATATCGGTTGCCTTAAAAACTACAGAATCGCCTGGATTTATAGATAAGACAGCAGGTTCAAAAACCATCAAGCCTTCTGCTCCGTTGTTAAGCATTTTCACTTCGTGCTGTTGAGCAACCAAGAAAGAGCAAGACAGAGTGAGGACCAGAGCGGTGATAAGTTTGTGTAATTTCATATGTATAAGATCATTTATTATTGAGACATACTATCATAAATATCTATAAGGGTACATAGATGAAATCAATAACTGTGGTTTAAATTCTTAAGCCAATGTGTTAATGTAAATGAGAATCATTATCATTAAAAGGAATTAAATGTTATCACAAAATTTACTAAGTTTTTTTACAAACCATTCTGGCACTATCTTAAGGACGATTATTTATACAATAGGTCACTTTATTATTGCTGCTGCTTGTGTCATGTATTTTACGGGTGCTGAATTTGCAGCAGCAATTACTAATGCCATTGTTGAACCTCTAATCAACGGTGTCTGGTATTTCTTGCTCGATAAATTCTGGGCCAGCAAAATTAATAAAATACCTCTCGATACTTCAATGAATTAATAAGACTCTAAAAAACTAAAACTAGGTTTGATTAAATGTTTGTTACACTACGCGCCTTTAAATCTAACCCTATATGCTTTCTTTTAACAATCTTGCTTTAAGAAGAGGTTCTACCCTTCTATTTGAAGGAGTGTCCTTCACCATTCATCATAATAATAAGGTGGGATTGGTGGGTGCAAACGGTACAGGAAAAACAAGTCTCTTTAAAATGATCCAAGGAGAGTTTGAATCGGATGAGGGGCACTTTAAGCATCCTCCAGATCTAAGAATGGCATGTCTTGATCAGGAAGTTCCAGGTACTGATGAACTGGCTCTTGCTTATGTATTGGCCGGTGACGCCAAGCTCCTTAAAATTCAAACTGCAATTACTGATGCAGAAGCTAACGGAGACTATGCTGCGCTTGGAGATTTGCATTCACAATTTGAAGATCACGACGGTTATTCAGCACAATCAAAAGCAGAGCAATTAATGGTCGGTTTGGGTTTTTCAGAAGAAGAATTTAACAATCCCTTAAAAGATTTTTCAGGAGGTTGGAGAGTCAGACTGAATTTAGCAAGAACATTAATGCAACCAGCAGATTTACTTCTGTTGGACGAACCTACCAATCACCTTGATTTAGATGCGATCATTTGGCTTGGAAATTGGATCAAATCCTTCAGAGGCGCCCTACTGCTTATCTCACACGACAGAGAGTTTTTGGATGAGTGCGTGGGTCATGTTGCTCACATTCATAATGGCTCCATAGAGCTGTACACGGGAAATTACACCCAATTTGAGATAAGAAAGGCTGCAAAGCTTGCTGAACTTGAAAGCAACTACAACAAGCAACAACGCGAAGTCGCACATATGCAGGATTTTGTCCGCAGGTTCAGAGCAAAAGCAACGAAAGCACGACAAGCGCAGAGTCGGATCAAAGCCTTAGAAAGAATGGAATTGATTGCCCCGGCACACATTGATTCTCCCTTCCAATTTTCTATTCCAGAAACTGACAAAATATCCGATCCGCTGATAGTTCTAGAAGAAGCAGATCTGGGATACACGCACCCAGTGGTTAACGATGTAAAAATCAGTTTTCATCCTGGAGACAGGATAGGTTTACTGGGACCGAATGGCGCTGGAAAATCAACTCTGGTAAAAAGTCTTAAAGGTGACCTGCCATTGCTTAAAGGAATAAAAACAGATGGTAAAAATCTTAAAGTAGGTTATTTTTCTCAACATCAAGTTGATGATCTGAATCTAGACAAAAGTGCTTTAAATCACATTCAAGACATAGATTCGAAGGCTTCAGAATCTGTCATAAGAAACTTTCTAGGTGGATTTAACTTTAGAGGCGACAAGGTTAAAGGTCCAATAACCCATTTCTCTGGTGGAGAAAAGGCCAGACTTGCATTGGCCGTCATAGCCTTCCAAAAACCCAACCTCTTGCTCATGGACGAGCCCACAAACCATTTGGACATGGACATGAGACAAGCCCTTACTATTGCTCTACAAGACTTTGGAGGTGCCATCTTACTTATATCTCATGACAGGCATCTTTTGGTAAACACGGTAGATGAATTTTTAATTATCGATGACGGAAAGCTCACCAATTTTAATGGTGATTTAGAAGATTACAGGAAGGCCATTCTAAGAGGCACCGCAGATCTCAAATCTAAAAAAGGAACAAAAGAAACCGATAAGAAACCAAAAATAAAAATAGACAAGAAACAAGCAAGGCAAATGAGAGCTAAAATAGCTACCAATGAAAAAACTTTAAAACGTCTTCAAAGGAAGCTTTCTGAAACTGAAGAATTCTTAAATTCTCCTGAATCTTATGCCGATGAATCTGGACCCGATTTGCAGTCCCTCTTAAGAGACCAAGTTGACCTGACTTCTCAAATTGAATTGGTAGAGCAAGAATGGTTAGAGCTTAGCGATAAGTTGGATATTTAAAGAAGCGGATTAAAAGAAGCCATCTTCTGAATTGCTTGCTCTTACTTTAGTTTTAACTTAGAGGTTATATGCTCAAATGCACTCTCTACGCTACTGGTAATAAAAAAAAGATCTAAATCTTTTTTATCGATAACGCCGTAATCCACTAAGGTTTCAAAATTAATTAAACCTTTCCAGTAATCTTCCCCAAAAAGAACTATTGGTAAATCTTTGTTAATCTTTCCAGTTTGGATGAGGGTAAGAATCTCAAAAAATTCGTCCAAAGTTCCAAATCCACCCGGCATAATAACAAAAGCTTCTGCAAGATAAGAAAACCAAAATTTTCTAGTAAAAAAATAGTGAAATTCAAAATTTAATTCTGGAGGAACATAAGGGTTTGGTTCATTTTCAAAAGGTAGAGAGATTCCTAATGAAACAGATTTGGCTCCAGCTTCACTAGCTCCTCGATTAGCAGCCTTCATTATTCCAGGCCCTCCTCCAGAGCAGATAACGTACTTTTGATCTTCTTCGTTTAAATCTTTAGACCATTCTGAGAGCTGTCTAGAAAGTTCCCTGGTGGCTTCATAGTATTTAGCCAATTTAAGATTAACACCTCTTCCGGTATTTGATTTCTCATACTCCTTGGATTCCTCGGGCGATGGCGCCCTTGCTGATCCAAAAATAACAATCGTATTTTTAATTTTTTCTTCTTCAAATTGCTTCTTAGGATAGACGTACTCAGACAATATTCTTAAGGTTCTGGCATCTTTGCTGTTGAGAAAATCTAGGTTGTTGTAAGCTTTTGTTGGTTGGGTCTCTTTTATATTTTTAGTATCAGTCATAATTGGACTATACGCTTAAAAGGAAAATGAAGTTATTTTTTAGAAATTTGAAGAGGAATATTTATGATTTAGTGTGATAAATTGAGTAAGAACAAGTTTACAAAATTAAATAAAATCAAACATTATGCTAAAGAAAGCCCTACAAAACTTCATAATTAAACGTACTTTTGCTGCAAAATTAAGAAATAAAGGCATGAATACTTTTTCAAATTTTGAACTCCTTAAGAGTATTCGCTCCTCTGCAGAATTAAAAAGGATAGAAGAAAATAGACCTCATGAAGTAATGTATTTTCATAAAGTTGATGATCCCTATTCGCATCTTGCAATCCAGTACATTGATAAGCTTCAATCATCCTTTGATATTTCTTTTCAAGCTATTTTGGTTGGGGAAGAGAATTCTGATGCAGTTCATGAACCTTCTTTGTACAGCAATTATTGTCTAGATGATGCTAAGCGTATTGCTCCATTTTTTGGAGTTGAATTTTCTGCTGAATCATACCCATCTAAGGAGTTGGTTGCTAAATCTAACAAAATTTTAACCGCAGTGGATAATAGAAATTTTGGTGAAGTTGCAAAAAAATTAAGTTCTGCTTTATGGTCTGGTAACGAATCAATTCTTGATGATTTGGCTAGAGAATATAGCGCTACAGACGAAGAAGTCTTGAATAAATTAGAGTTAGGCAACCTTATTAGAAATGAAAAGAATTATTATTTTGGTTCGGCATTTTATTACGAGAAAGAACTATACTGGGGAGTTGATCGCCTTCATCATTTAGAGGACAGGCTTATCGATCTTGGCTTAAAAAAAGATTTAGACAACAAGTCTATTTGTATGCCTACCCTTAGTGCTCCATCCAAGATTGAGTCTGAGATAAAAGTTAACCTTTATTATTACCCCTCTCTCAACAGTCCCTATACTTATGTAAGTGCAAAAAGAGTAAGAGAGCTGAAGGATGATTACCCGATAAATTTAATAACAAAGCCCGTTTTACCGATGCTAATGAGAAATATGACAATTCCAGCTAATAAAGGAAAGTACATCATTTCAGATGCAGCGCGTGAAGGAAGAAAAAATGATTATCCAATGGGATCAATTTATTCTCCAATAGGAAAGCCTGCTAGGAAAGCTTATTCTTTATTCCCTGTTATCAATGAAGCTGGGAAAGGCTTTGAATATATAGACGAATTATTACGCGCTTCTTTTTACGATGGGATTAATATTGGGGAAGATGAATATCTTGAATCCCTGATTACCAAACTTGATTTAGATTGGTCAACTATAAAAAAGGAGCTGAACACAAAAGTATGGAAAAAGGTTCTAGATGATAATTTAAAAGATATGTATGAGGGTAACTGTTGGGGTGTACCAAGCTTCAAGATTACAGATTCAGATGGCAGTAATCCTTTTTACGTTTGGGGACAAGATAGAATGTGGCTATTGAAAGAAGAAATTAATAGACGATTAGGATAGTTTTCACGAACAAATTAGATCGTCCATGGTTTGAGCAAGTATGGACAAGAGGTTCTTCATGAATTACCTCTTCATTGCCCTTTCAGCCATTACTACTTTTAATCCTTCAAGGTAGCTTCCCCAGGGCTCAAGTTGTGATTCCGTAAGACTAGCCTTCATACGTTTATCAAACTCACCATACTGGCGGTTAATGCTCCTTTTTATTCTCTTTGGGATATTTACGCCTCCTTTTCGGATTTCGCGCTTTACGACACTTTGTAACCCACTGACGCATTCTTTTATTCCTTCACGGAATTCTTTAATTTGGGATTCATTCATTTTCATAGCAGAAATGTGAACCAACAGTTCAGGGTTAAGCCAAGGTGGTAAATCTTCAGGGGTAATTGTTGATTCAGACCAAGCACTGGTGGCCATAAGCATTGCTATTAGTAGTGTTATTTTTTTCATTCGTTGTCTATTATTAATTTTAGCTCGTTCTCTGTCTCCCATTCTTCCATACCTTTTTTTATACTAGCCTCTTCCTCGTCTAAGCAATACCGCCATAGTTGAGTTGCTTCTTTTACTGCCTGATATTCTGCTAGATCTGTAAAGGCTTTGTTCTTGGAGTTGCGTTTTATAGTTGCTATAGCTAAAAATAACTTTGCAGTAATCAAATCTTGAAACATGTATTCATTTTCATGCCTAAGAAATGAAATTCTACCCTCGTGCCAATCAAAGCAATGAACTGTAGCTTCAAATCTCAACGGACTGTCGTCTCTTTTCTTCGTATCGTCTCTTTTAAAATCTTTCTTCATCCAGTAATTTACTCTTTATGTTATTCCCTTAGCTGATCTACTTTTTCTTTAGCATCTTGAACTATCAGGTCGTTCAACTCCTTCAGGGATTTAAGAAACCCTTCGGTCTCATGCTTAACCGATTCTAAAGCCTGGTCTAGTTTGTATTTATTGCTCATTCCTGTACCTCAATACTTCTATGTTAGTAAGATTGCCCTCAAAGTTAATGTACTTGAGCACCAGCTCCCCAATGATTGCTTCTTCTATCTTTATAAAACTTACGGGATTTCCTTCTTCAAAATTCCACAAGAACATCATTCCCTCTCTTGATTCATCTGGGATTCTTGCAATGAACTTATAAAATAAATTTAAATCCCTCTCATCGTTGTTGCAACGCAAACTAAGGAACCTATCCAGGAGCTCCCAATAATTCATATCGTAAGTAAGCTCATACAGGCCGTTCATTGCACTTGAATCGCCTTTGATGAAGTACTTATCCTTCTGCAGTAAAAGTTCTGGGTAAAACGTAACTGGAAGGTAGGATTGAATTGGGTATTCGTTGTATCTTTGCTCTAGGTCTTTCATTTAATCTTCTTTATGGTCTTCAACCAGCTTAAGTTTCTTCTCTTCTTGCCACTCTTTTCGTTCAATATCCCAGATACGTTGTTTCTCATCCAAACAATATTGCCACATCTCTTCTGCTTCTTTTATAGCTTTGTATTCTTTTAGATTTGTGAATACCTTTTCCTTGGCGTTGTATTTCAAGGTGGCTATGTTTACAAACAATTTAGCCGTTAGTAAGTCACCAAACATGTACTCGTTTTCAAACCTAAGCCAATGTATTCGTTCTTTATGGGTAGTGCTGCAATGAACGGTAGCTCGCCACCTTAGTGGACTATCGTCTCTTTTCTTATTAAGGTCTTTTTTAAAATCTTCCTTCATAAATTTACTATAACAAATTTATTGAATTGTTGGATTCAGATAGACTGGGGTTTCTTTTTCTTGTTCAACCCATTCAAGAAAGACATCCGGATCACCACCTCGCTCCAAATGAAAATCAAATGTCGTCAGTAGCTTTCCATCTTTTACCCAGAAAAATACTCCCTCAGAGTAGACTTCATTATTCTTGCTGTATGGCATACCCCGAAAAATATTCACAATTTCGTCTTCACTTAATTCATGCTCTTCATGATTTATCTTCAGAGGCTTTTCTTTTGTTTCTTTTAGGTAGACTAAATAAATAAGGCCAGTAAGAATAATAGGAAGTAAGGCTTTGGTGATATTGATCAAACTAAGTTCATCAGAAAAAATTCCGAATAATGGAAA
>ENA-ORXF01000807-ORXF01000807.1-marine-metagenome-genome-assembly--contig:-NODE-807-length-21418-cov-4.839417_pt1 | contig 21418 bp, 22 predicted proteins | sample MGYA00237864_ERZ511476 | MGnify/ENA primary metagenome ERZ511476 (study PRJEB26306, sample SAMN06343908) | marine metagenome | isolation source: coastal waters | place: Atlantic Ocean: West Antarctic...
ACGACGCTCTTCCGATCTTAAATCGTATAATTTTTGACCAAAATTATTGATTAGAAACTCTTTAAAATTGGTTGCTTGTTCTTTAGAAGTTTCATTTATATTTACTTTATCTAATAATTCATTAAGAATAGGTACCAAAACTTGATTCGGTAATTGGTACAAATAATTTTCGATTGGATAGCCGATTAACCTATCAAAGATTTTAATTTTTGCATTTCTTGTTGCTTTTAAAAACTCTTTGTCCCTATCAAAATATTGCCAAAACCAATCTAAAACTTCTTGATTTCGGCTATTGAAAACATGTCCTCCTACTCTGTGAAATAAATTTCCATTGATGCGATCACATTTTATCAACCCACCAATTTTAGTTGATCTTTCTATTGTTTCCACCTCACAATTATTTGCAAGCATTTTGGAAATACTTAAACCAGAAATTCCCGTTCCAACTACAATTATATTCAAACTAATTCTTTTAATAATTCCACATCAAAATCACCTTGATTATCCGCTAAAATCCAATTTTTTGTATCTGGATATCCATGCCAGAAATTTTTGGGACACACTTTAATACCATCAGAAATTAATGCTGGTTTATAAGAAAATGAGCTTTTACTAGTAATCAATAGGTCCGCTTTAATCAAATGTGAAAATGATTTATATTCATCAAACTCATTACAAAAAACCAATTTACCATATTTTGAAAATTCAATAAACTCATTGGCCCTCGCGGTTGAAAAAATATGGATTACAATAGGTTTATTAATTTTTAAATTTTCTAAAACATTTAACAATACTTTTTCGTAATAATCGTTGCTTAGCCATCTTTTGGCCTTGGTTTCTTCGTCTTCTAAAATAATTTTAGAATCAATTATTACTGTTCTTCTAACATGTATCGCTATGTTAAAATCTTTTTTATCATAAATTAAGGTATCGTTATTTCTGGATTTTGCATTATTAAATTTTTGCTTAATTATTGGAATTATTGCATACAAGTCTTTATAATATTGGTCTTGTTCAGCAACAAACACAACATTATCTTCATTATAAGAACGAATTATGGCTTTAATTTGCTTAACTTCCGATTCGTTTGACTCGTCAAACAATGGTAACTTAACAGACTTATACCCCTTAGCTTTGAGTTCTGTCATGGTAATTTCATTTTCACCAAAACCCAAGTATTGTTCCCATTTTGTATTTGAAAAAGCAAAATGAACAAAATTTAATTCAAATAACTTTGCGTACCAATAACCCGCAATCCAATTTGCCATTTGATGCCCTATCCCAGCACCAATGTTTGGCATAGCACCGAAATAATTTATATTACTTCCTGATTTTTTTTGTTTATTTAATAAAAAATGCCAGAAGGAACGGTATATATATAAATATATTTTTTTGTGGCGTGTGAATCGCACGAGCTTAAACCACAAAAACAAATTTACTTTGTACAAAAAATGAGTCATAAGTTTAAATTATAATATTTTGTTCTAACCAAGTTTTCGAACTATTTACAGCCTTTTTAATATTATTTTCTGCTAATTTGTAATCAATGTTTATTTGATCGTCTGACATTTGTAATATTTCCTCTGGATATTCTAATTGTCTATTACTTAAATTTAATTTATTTAACATTGTCTTCATTCGTGCATTCCTAGTTGGGTGTATTGCACCAAAAAAACTTTTTCTAAAATGAATTGCGAAAGCAATACCGTAGTAAGAACCAGAAATAACAAATTTAGCGTTTCCATCTTTTCTTTGATGGAAGGCCCTTCTTTTTTGCAGGACCTCTTTTGGATTTTTTCCCTGCTTTCTTTGCTGTCTTTGGATCGAATGGCATGTGTATTAAAATTAGATTTTAAATCAAAAGTAACCAAAAAAGTTTACTTTTTTAACAACCAACTACTAGACTGTATTTTATCACCCAATCCATCTACTAGAGTAATTCTCATTTGATCGCAGATTGGTCTTTCTGGAATGGTGTTATTATTTTGATCTCCACCATTGGCAAAACTCAAATCATAGGTTTCACCAAAGTCTAGGGCAATCTTTGCAATAGTTTTACAGACGGTTCTGTCTTGGTCTATAGACAACACACAATGATCTACAGATTTTATATTAGAAACAATAAAAACACGCTCTTGTTCTTGTTGAAACTCTTTTGATCCTTTTAATGCTCTTTGATGATCATTATTTACGATTACAAATAATTCATCTGCCATTGCTTTTGCGTTGTTAAAATACTCAATATGTCCTTTGTGTATGGGATTAAAATATCCTGATACAATCATTCCTTTTTTCTTACTCATATTTTTATTTTTTATCTTCCAAAATCGTCTTGCACTCGTATAATGTCATCTTCATCAGAAGGAAGAGAAGAATCGGTATGTTGCCAAATTTCTGCTACTACCGAAGTTTCGTTTAACCCAATTAAACGGTGTCTTTCTCCTTGATGTAATACAATTTGATCTCCTTCCTTAAAGATTTTCATTTCATTTTCAATGCCAGAATCACTTCTAATGATTCCTACAGAACCTTTGTACACTTGCCAAATTTCTGCACGCCTATTGTGATACTGCCAAGATAATCTTGATTCAGGTTTTACAATTAAAATCTTGGGACTCAATTTCCCTCCAATTTTTAGTGTATTTATATCTAATCCTCCAAAGAATTTATCTGAAAATTCTTGAGCTTGGGTTTCGTCAATTACTAAAAAACCACCCCATGGTCTATTAAAATCATCAGAAACCACAAAGAATCCAAAAGATTCTATTTCTTTTTTTATTTCTTGAAACATAGTGTTTGTTTGTTGGGTAATTTTTATTAAAAATTTCTTTTTGGTAAATCTTTAAACCACTTTTCATAAAGTTTTGAAGCAGGAACAAAAATTACCCAAGCAGTCATAAAAATTAATTGTAAATCTAAGAAAAATGAATTATGTTGTTGATACCACATCTCTAATTCACCCTTGTAAAGTGCTATTACTCGTTTATAAAATTCGTGTGGCTCCTCATCCGTAACAGCTGAAATAATTGACTCTTCGTCTCTGAAAATAATTGAGCCAATTCCTGTAAGACCAGGTTTTACATTGTATATTTTTGATTGCACCTCTTTATTATATGCTGTAAATGTTTTTGTTACTAATGGTCTAGGCCCCACTATACTTATATCCCCCTTTAAAATATTAATAATTTGTGGAAGTTCATTGATCTTTGTTTTTCTTAAAAAGGATCCAATTTTTGTAACTCTTGGATCATTTTGAAGTGTGATACTTCCTGTACCAATATTCATAGAGTTTTTTAGCATGGTTGCAAATTTCCATATTTGAAATCTTGAATTATGGATTCCATAACGTTCTTGAAAATAAAAAACTTCTCCCTCAGCAGAAAGTCTTAGAACGATAATGATGGGAATAAAAACAGGTAACAGAATAATTAGCGCAATAAGACTAACAATAATATCGAATAAGCGTTTAAAAAAGTTGTACATAATTTACATTTTTTGATCTAAATGTTTACCAGTTTCTATGTGCATGAAATCTGGAACATATTTTTTAATAATAGTTACAATGTCTGACTTATCTGAATTAAGATTATTAAATACAGTCTCAAAATCAGCTTTTACATCTTCAAATGATATTTTAATATTTGGAGTATTTATGAATCCTAAAGAATCATAAGTCTTTATACTATAATCTTCGTCATCTGTATAAAACTCCTCGTATGTTTTTTCTCCTGAAGTATCTGTCTTGAAAAAATAAACAGGATATTTTGTAGTATACTTATCAAAATCAAATTCTTTCGCTTCTTTTTCTGACTTTACTAATACTGGTTCAAATCCGTTCTCTTTTAAAAAGTCTAAGGCGATATCCTTAAAATAAATTTGATCTTTATGAAAATCTAATTTAGGGAAGAATATATTTCCTGTTTCTCCTAAAAATGTAGCTAATAAACATATTTGACCTGATTGCTCAGGTGTAACAAAAAAACGTTTAATATCCTCTGGACAAGACAATGGCTGGTTTTTATTTAATCTGTAAATAAAACCGTCTAATAAACTTCCATTTGAGAATGCAACATTGGCAAATCGAGCTGTTGAAACTCTAAAATCATTCTTCTTTGATAATATTAATTTCTCCATTAAACTTTTAGAAGCTCCCATAATGTTTACTGGATTTGCTGCTTTATCAGTAGATACGCTAAAGAAATATTTTGGTTGATTTAGTTCGCATAAATTCAAAAGCTTGATCGCACCATATACATTATTCTTAATTAAGGCTTCAACAGAAATCTTATCTTTCTCAGATCGAACATGTTTATGAGCTGAAAAGTTCGCAACCACTTGCCATTTATCAGAATTAAATATTTTATCGAATGTATCACTTAATAAATTTACTGGATAGGTAATATATTCAGGATTGTAATCCAACAAATTAGAGCTTCTTAGGTCTCTCGTTAACTCTGTTAAACCATTTTCATTAATATCTACTACTGTAATTTTTGAAGGTTTATATTTTAATATTTGTTTGATATAACTAGAACCTATCGTGCCGGCACCACCAATAACTAAAATATTTTTATTATTAATTTCATTTAACAATAAACTATTGTTAAATGAAATATCTAAATCAAAAGATATTTTCTGGTATTTTTTTTTATTTAAGTAATTTATCATGATTTTAATTATTTAGATTACCCTCTATTTCCAACAATCCTCTAGAGGGCATATATTTAACCTCATTTAATAGTTTTTTATTCGAAAATGTAAGGTTTTTAGTCAATTTATCAAACTTCAAAGAATTGAATGGCAAAAAGGAAAATCGATCCCCAATTTTCGCAATAACCTTTATTAAATATATAGGGATACTTTTAATTCTCTTATTATATTTCTCACCAATAATGCTATCAATTTCAGATATTTTTGGATGATTAATATCTGTTAAATTATATACTCCATTTAAATCAAATAACTCTGGAATTAAATTAGCAATATCAGAAGCGGCTATAATAGATTTTCTAGCATCGCCTTTACCAATTCTAAAATAATAACCTTTTTTAATAGCTTTAATAATAGCCCTTAGATTACCCAAAGGCTTTTCACCTGTAACTAAAGGCAATCTTAAAACTACAGTTTTTATGTTATTGGTAATTCCAAAATTAATTATAGATTGTTCTGCTTGAATTTTACTTAGAGCATATGGTGTATTTCCGAGTAATGGAGATTCTTCATCTATTAATTCTCCTACTTCTTTTCCATATACAGCCACTGTACTAATGAAAATAATTGATTGAAGTTTTGTTGTGTCTAATCCATATAATAAATTATTGGTCCCTGTATAATTCACCTTAAAGAATTCCTTTTTTTCTTCTTCTGTCTGAGGTATTACATGAGCCTTACCAGCGACATGAATAACATAATCTACATCTATTTTAGATAGCTTATTGAGTGATAAATCTATTTTAATATCTGATTTTACTGAACGACCAACTTTTATTACTTCATAATTTTTATTTTCTAAAAATTCAAGAATGTAACTCCCTAAAAAGCCAGAACTGCCGGTTAATAGAATTTTTTTTTTCATGATTTTTTAAATTGAAATAACTTTGGAATAATTCTAAAAAAAGGATACAAGAGTTTGTTAACATTTAAATCATTTTTCTTAAAAGCTCTTAAACATTCTAAATTTTGATAATAAATATTTTTTAAACTTTTATTTGTCTCACCCCCCAAACGCATTTTCACTAATGGATCTTTTAAATAGTATGTACTAATTTTATGTTTTTCAAGAAAACGCAACATAATTTCAAAGTCCGCAGCTAATCTAAAACTTAAATCAAATAAACCAAACCTGTCATATATAGTTTTTTTTATATAAAAAGTTGGATGAGCTGGATGCCAACCATATTTGAATTTTCTTTGAATTCCCGAGACCCATCTTCTAGAAATTTTATTAATATCCATTTCAGCAACATAAAACAGATCTGCATAAACAGAATCAAGTTTTTTATTTTTCTCAAACTCTTTAATTACTTTACATATTGCATCTGGATCACAAAATAAATCATCAGAATTAATTAAACCAATAATATCTCCACTTGCTAATTTTATCCCTTTATTCATAGCGTCATACAAACCATTATCTTGCTCTGAAATTAAAATAGAGATTATATTACTATACTTTTTGGCAATATTCAATGTATTATCAGTTGATCCACCATCGATAACAATATATTCAATATTAGAGTAGGTTTGCTCTAATACAGATTTAAAAGTAGTTTCTATTGTTCTGCCACTGTTGTAACTAACTGTTATAATTGTAATTTTTAACTGAACCATTATTTATATTTAATTATAGTTTTTTTCGTGCTTTCAATCTTTTTAATTCAATTATTTTAACTACAATCATAAATTCATACATGAAGTAATTAAAACAAAAAAACAAAGATCTCCAACCTTCCAAAAACCCTAATCTAATTATATACATATGGAAAAATCTTAAAAAAGGTCTTAATGGCCAAATCTTAGCTAATAATTTTCTCAAGACAACTTTTCTTCCTGTTCCAATACCTCTATTATGTTTCAAATATTCATTAATGGTTTCTGCATCCCAAGAAGAATATCTATCGTGTCTTTCAAGCCAATCACTAAATCCTTTAGAATTAGCGTAATGATTATATGGAATTCTTATATAACCAACCTGAGCTTGTTCATTAAAATGTTCCCAAACCCCGCCTTCTATCCAAACTTCATCTTTTTTCAATAATCTATCATGCCAATTTGGGTAACCTTGTGTTAATTTCAACCATTTACCCCAATACAAATATTTTGGAGTCATTTTATATGCATTAAATACATTAGATTTTATGTTAAAAATAATTTTTTGATGCAAATTTACATTCATCTCCTCATCAGCGTCCAAAAAGAGCACCCATTTATTATTTAATTGACAGTTTTTTAATCCCCAATTTCTTTGATCTGCAATTAAAAACGGACCAGATTGTATATGAGTATAAAATTTCGCCCCTGAATTTCTAGAAATTAGTTCTGTTTTATCAGTGCTTCCAGAATCCAAAACTACTACATCACATTCATTTGGGATAGAGTTTATAGAGTTTGCAATATTAACTTCTTCATTTTTTGTCAAAATAATAACACTATATGTCATTTTATTTCTTTTAATAATTTAATAAATTTACCAGGAGATTCGAAGGTATGCGAAATATCCTTTATTTTTGTATCATCAAAATTCCACCATTCACTTTTCAATAAACCATCTATAATATCATCTGAAAATCTTTTTCTAATAATTCTAGCAGGATTACCACCCATAATCGTGTATGGTTCTACATCTTTAGTAACTACAGCAAATGCGCCTATAATACAACCGTGACCAATTTTCACACCAGATTTAATAAAAACATGAGTCCCTATCCAAACATCATTTCCGATTATAGTCCTTTCATATTCCTCAATAGTTCTCTGATAAAATGCTTTTCTAAAAACATTATTCTTTGAATAAAAGACTGGTGAACTAGATACTGAATAAATTGGATGTTTGCCTGGGCCTATATAACAAGAATCTCCAATCGAGCAAAAACTGCCTATTTGAGTATCACATATTATTGAATTTTTACCAATATAAGTATATTTTCCTATGGTTGAATTATAAATTCTTCCTGGTCCTTCAATTGCAACATTTTTACTAAATTTTGATTTCTTATTGATAACTAAAAAATCTACTTTATTGAAAATTCTTGAAGGAATTGATATTATAATTAAAAAAAAGTAGTAGATATTGCGCATTTAGTTGATTGTTTAAATTATTTTATTTGAAGAGTATATTTCAAAGCATTCTCTAAACCATTCGCCATTTTTAATGGTGTACGATTTTTGTAATAATACTCCTTTGCTTTATAACCCATCTCAATATATTTCAAGTTATTACTTGTAATATCTAGAATTACATTTTTCAGTTCATTTATTGAAGATAAAATTATTCCATTAACATTATTAGTAATATTAAGTCTTTCTCCACCTGTAATTGAATCATACATGGTAACGTAAGGCACTCCATAACCCATGCTCTCAAGAACTCCGAGACCAGCCTGATTAGGAGACAAACAGGCATAAGCTTTATTAAAATATTTTGCTTTTATTTTAATATTATAGATTGCTCCAAGTAAGTTTATCTTTTTATTTAACTCATTTTCCGCAATCCAATCACGTACTTTATGAAAATCGGGACCACTTCCAATAATATTTAATGGTAAAATATCGTTATTCTCAATCCAAGCTTTCTTATAAGAATTTAATAATATCAGTATACCTTTTTGAAAATATAATGTGCCAATAAATAATAAACTATCTTTTACGTCATTCTTTTCTTCTAAGACCGAAACTGTGTTTGGAGCTACAAACAAAGTTTTGCTATTAAAACCTTGTTTTAAATATTTATTAATTGGATAACTTGTGTAAAAAATTAATGCATCTGCCTTTTTGTAAAAAAAGTTTCTGATACCGTCCCATCTTGAGACAGAATCAAATTTTTTATTATATGAGGCAGAAACACCAATAGACCAATACAATAGCTTAAATTTTCTATTTCTATAAAAACCTAATGTACTATAATTTAACCATGATATATCTCCGTATGCAATAACCATATCAAAATCTTTGCATATTTTGTAAATATTATCTTTATGAATAACAAACCTATTCAACTTTCTAATTGGTAACTTAAGTACTTTAAATTTTAAATTCTCTTCGGTCCCCTTACCTAAGGAATAAGCTACCGTTAAATCACATTTTTCAGCCAATAACTGAAATATTGGAATTCTATAATGAAAAAGATAATTATACAATATCAATACTTTTTTGTCTTTTAAATTATCCATATTCACTGTGTTTTTTTCATAGACTAATCTAATTTATGCCGAAATAAATCTATTAAACCCTTATTCTTTAACAACATAACTAGATTCTATTAAAACTTGTATTCGTTTAATACATTTTGGCTGAGAAATTGAAGCCATTAAAAAAATTATTTTCTTTTCTCTATTCATTTTTTAGATAAAAAATTCAATTATTCTTTTACAAGCTTTACCGTCACCATATGGATTTATAGCCTTACTCATTATATTATAATAATTAGTATCTTCTAAGAGTTTTGAAATTTCTAAAACTATTTTATTATAATCAGTCCCTACTAATTTCACAGTTCCTGCATCTAAAGCTTCTGGACGTTCAGTTGTGTTTCGCATCACTAATACAGGTTTCCCTAAACCAGGTGCTTCTTCTTGAATCCCTCCACTATCGGTTAAAACTATGGAACTTTTATCTAACAAGTAGACAAATGAAAGATATTCTAATGGTTCTATAAAAAACATATTAGAAACAACATCCTCCCCAAAAACTTCTTTTATAGGTTTTCTTACATTTGGATTTAAATGCATTGGATACACAAAATCTATTTCAGGGAAATTTTCTGATAAGGTTTTTATTGCTTTACAAATATTTATAAAACCCTCTCCAAAATTTTCTCTTCGGTGGCCTGTGATCAACACCAATCTTCTATTTGTGTTTAATCTCTCTATATTATAGCCTTTACTTTTAATATCATTTAAAAGTTCTAATGATAAATTTTTATCTGCTTTTATTTTATCTATAACCATATAAAGTGCATCAATAACAGTATTACCTGTCACTACTATTTTATCTTCAGAAACGCCTTCTCTTAGCAGGTTTTGTTTGCTTAATATAGTAGGAGAAAAATGGTGTGAAGCCAAACGGCCTGTTAATTGACGGTTTATTTCTTCAGGCCAAGGGCTGTATATATTATGAGTTCTTAATCCAGCCTCAACATGCCCAACAGGTACTTGTTGATAAAATGCAGCTAACGCAGTAGCTGTTGATGTACTTGTATCTCCATGTACCAATACGACATCTGGGGCAGCTTCTTTTAAAATATCACGCATCCCTATTAAAACACGTGATGTCACATCATATAAATCTTGACCATGTTGCATAATATTTAAATCATATTCTGGTTTAATTTTAAATAAACTTAAAACCTGATCTAACATTTCTCTATGTTGACCTGTAACACAAACAATTGTTTCAAACTGGTTAGGGAATTTTTGAAACTCTTTAACAAGTGGGGCCATTTTAATGGCCTCAGGTCTGGTTCCGAATACTAACATTATTTTTTTCATTTCTCTATTTTCTAACACCACAAAAATCTAATTCAATTTTATTTTCATTAATTGACATATCAATAAACTCCTTATGACCTACTAACCAAACTACAATATCTGCTTTGTCATAGGCTTCTCGATAATTTGTTATATTGAAACTATTATGTGAAGCAATATTTGGTTCTACAACCAATACATCCGCCCTTACTTCAGAAATTAACCTTGAAGTTATATATTTAGCCGGCGATTCTCTTAAATCGTCGATGTTCGGTTTAAAAGCAAGCCCCATACAAGCAACTATAGGTTCTCTATTATTTTCATTTGTAAATTTCTGACTTGTCTCTAACACTTTGTTAGCACACCAATCCGCTTTATAGTCATTTGTCTCTCTAACTCTCTTTATGATTTGAGCCTGTTCAGGAAATTCAGATACAATAAACCAAGGATCTACAGCAATACAATGGCCACCAACCCCACAACCAGGTTGTAAAATATTAACTCTTGGATGTTTATTTGCTAACTGAATTAGCTCCCAAACATTAATACCTGCTTTATCGCAAATCATTGATAATTCATTTGCAAAAGCTATCTGAGCATCACGAGAAGCATTTTCTGTTAATTTACACATTTCAGCAGTACGTGCATTGGTTTTGTGTAAAGCTCCATTTACAAATTGTTTATAAAATAATATTGCTTTTTCTGAAGAAGCATCGTTAATACCACCTATGACTCTATCATTGTTCTCTAGCTCAAACAATACATTTCCTGGTAATACTCTTTCTGGGCAATACGCTATGTATATTTTATCTTTTAACTCAGGGCGTTCTGTAAAGATCAATTCTGCCATTTTTTCAGTTGTCATAACTGGTGACGTTGATTCTATAACATATAAATCACCTTCTTTTAAAAAAGGAATTACCATATGTGTTGCAGATTCTACATAAGAAATGTCTGCCCTTTTATTTTGTTTAAAAGGTGTAGGTACCACGATAAAAAAAGCATCTGCTTCTTCTGGTCTTAAAGAGGCTTTTAAAAAACCTTTTTCTACAACTTCTTTTACGACTTTATCTAAATCTGGTTCCACAATATGTATTTCCCCTTTATTTATGGTATCTACTACATCTGGGTTCACATCTACTCCTATTACTTCTATTCCTTTACTTGCAGCAACTGCTGCTGTTGGTAAGCCAATATAGCCTAACCCCATAAAAACTGCTTTCATACGCATTTAGTTTGACACAATGTTAAATTTAGTTTTAAGTTTTTCTCCTAAAAAAAAGAGTAAAGCAATTGAAGATCTTGATATTTGTCCGAAACGTTCTATTGTTAGCATAATTTTAAATCTAAACTTATCTTTATTATATCTATTGTTTATTGTTTTTTTATCTAATATTTTATTATTTTCTGGCAACCCTTCAAACAAATTTATCATTTGTTTTTCCCATTCAAACTCAGTTAATCTTTCATGATGCAACTTTCTAGAGTTCAAATAGACCTCTTTGTAACTTTCATGGTTATTAATTATGTTAGAAAGTAATTCAAAATAAGGATTCACATCTTTTCCCTTTAATACAAATCCAGATTTACCGTTACATATAAGCTCCGAAGAAGCATGTTTTGAATCAGCAACAATCGGAATTACTCCGCTAGAAATTGCTTCTAATAATGAAATTGGGCACCCTTCTTTATTTGACGGTAATAAGAAAATATTTGTATTATTTATAATCTTTTTAGCCTCTGGCCTAGGAATAAAATCAGTAAATACAATTCGTTTATCTTCTTTTATTAAATCCTTTATTCTTCCTATAGGGACTAATCTATTACCCGGTAGTTTTGTATCCCCTAACCAATAAAACTTGAAAATGTAATTTGACTTTTGTAATAGAACTAATAAGGAATAAATTAATATTGGATTTTTATGTAAACTACTTCCTCCCGGAAAAGTAATAACGATTGGTTTATTAGATAATTTTAAATTATTAGCTTTTGATTTTTCAAAGAAATTATAAATTACAACAACTTTCGTTTTTTCCTTTATGTTATAAAAATTATCAAGAAACTTTTTACCTTCTATTGATAAAGCTATAATTGCTGTGTAGTATTTATAATTTAAGCCCGCAACTTTGGCCAATATGCCATCAACAAAATGACTTACAGATATCTTAATAATATTAATATCAATATATGGAATTGCGATTGCCATCAATTGAAAATTACTATTTATTATAACATCTGGTTTAATTTCATCTATTATAGATAAAAATTCATCTCTATCTTTTAGACTAAAACTATTTAATGGTAATTGAAAACTTTCTTTTACCAAATATTTATTTTCTTCATTGATTAGATCTCCTGAAACAACATAACATTCGTGTCTTTTAGACATTAATTTTAGAAAATCAAGACCATATGAAGAAATCCCGCCACCATTATAACTTATTGAGGATGTTGCTAATATTAATTTCATTTTTTAATTTTTTATTAAATTTTTAGATGAAAATATTCTAGCCAACATATAACCAGTACAAGGTGTTATGTAGCTCCAGTTCAAAAAGGAGCCTTCAACCATAATTAAAATAAATATAGTTGTAATAGAAACTACACAAACACCAGATTCTGTAACTCCTTTGAACAAATAATTCTTAAAATGAAAAAAGAGTCTCTTTATAAGCAACAATAAAATAAATATAGCACCAGTAAAACTAAAAGTATAAAATAGCTCGGTATAAGGGGAGTCCATATAAAGCCCTGTACCTTTATCCTGCATCGTTCTTTTACTAACGAAACCTCTTGTAAAAAGATTCTCATCTAAATTATTTAAAAAATTTAATAAAGAACCTGTTCTATGCACATCACTAGAATTTTCTTCTCCAGTAATAAATTGTTCTGATTTTTTAAATATTCTTCCATGAAGTCCTGGAGAAATATCATATATAAATTCTTCTGCAATTGGATAGACAGTTAAAATAAAAGACAAAAAAATTAATGCCACTAAAATTGTTTTTGAAATGCCTTTAAAAGACCATTTTATAGCTAAGAAAAAACTTAACATATAAGAGCTAACGAAAATTATAATCTGCCGTCTAGTTCCCGCTGAAAATGATAAAGAAAGACCACCAATTAAAGCAAAAAAAACATACTTTGACTTTTTAAATATTATAGGAATAGACATCGCCAAACTTAACATTATCATATTCCCATATACGGCTAATGTTTTATAGAAAGATAAATTATTAATTAATTCATTTAAAAATAAAAGATTAGCAAATAACCAACCTATAGTTGATCCAAATGCCAGAAACATAATATAATTAATATTTTTAATTTCCTTATTTCTAAATATTGAAAATGATAATAACATATGAAAATATCCCCGAGCTGTGGACAAAACAGATGTTGGCGGATAATTATCAACTAAAAAACTAATTGCAAGAAGAAATGTTATTATAAATAACCCAATTAAAAAAACCTTTTTATTTATCGTTAAATCTATTCTTTTTTTTAGATAAAAATAAAAAGGAAGAAATAATATTTCGGGCAATGCCAAAGGCAACTTCAAAATATTCATTGTGATTTTCGAAGAAATAGGGGAAAAAACAATAAAACCACATAATAATAATATTATGGTACTTTTGAAATTTAAACTTTTATGTTCTATATCTTTTGTCATTTAATGTTGGACTATATTTTATTAAAAATAATCTTAAATCTATTCATCCAGGTATGGTTAGATTCAGCTCTTTTTCTTGCAGACTTCTTCATTTTGGAAGTTAATGAATCATTTTTTGGATCTAAATAAAATTTTGCTTTCGAAATTAGTTCTTCATTAGACTTATACAATACAATCTCTTTATCTTCTTTAAAGTAACTTGCTAATTCTTCTGTATAACTTGCAATTTCTAGACCTCCTGACATTGGAATTTCAAAAGTGCGCAAATGCATTTTATGAATAGGAGTATTTAAAACATAAGTATTTCTTAACTCTGTTATATTTAATGATAAGGAACTAGTAGAATAGGTTTTCTGCATGTCTAAAAATGAAACAGACGGCAAACATTCTAAATAATTATTATGCTCTAGAGTAGAAGCATTTGCACTAAACAACTTGTTTTTAACTGCACCATACAAGACCTTTCTACCAATATTAAATGTTAAGATTTCTAAAGTTTTGTTAAATAACTTTAAATAATCTTTATCTATAACTTCTACTTTACCCTTGTTATTCTCTACCAAACTATTAGAGTAAACTTTACATAAAATATTAGATTGTGTTAATTTATTTAATTTATTGACTCTACCACCATATGGAGAACCTATAAAATTAATAGAATTATCGACCTCTCCCCAATAGGGTTTAAAATTAAATGGATTTGCAGCATACGTTTGGAAAACAATATTTTTACATCCCCATTTTTCAAACATCCCTATGGTCTCTTTAGAGGTCAACCACACAATATCAAAAGAAGAAGCAATAGCCTTATGCATAAATGGCGCATGCAAATTATCAAAACAAATTAACAGTGTAGGCAGTCCAATCTTTTTTACTTCTTGGATGGTTTCTTTAAATATAATTTCAGAATTAACACACGTCATAAATAAATCAAAAGTTTTTGTTTTTAAATAATCACAAAGTTTTTCATTAGCTTCTTCTGGTGAAGAATACATTATAGGATTGAATACCTCTATTTGATGACCACTCCTTTCCAATTCGTCAAAAATATGCACACGCTGCCACTGATGCATATATGAGTTAGTCTCTTCAAAAAAATAAATTATTTTCATTTATTCTTATTATTGAATTTAACCTTATAATTACTTAAAAATGAATAAAAAGACAAAACTCTATCACCTAAAAAAATAGGTAACAAAAAAATTATTTTATATTTCCACCCAAAATTCTTTTTATCTACGGTTTCTAAAATATTTTTAACCTCCTTTTTATACGCTCCACTTTTTCGATATGCGACCATCTGGTTTAGCTTCATCTGGTCTAATAATATTGCTAACTTAGTGTTCTTTAAAGCATCTTTATCAAATTTATACATAAAAGAAATCCAATGTTTCGCCAATAAAGGGTTTTTACCTCGCACTTTAGAGGTTACAGAAACATCAATATTATAAAATGATAAAGGTCCCTTGTTAAGGTAGCCAACATTAGAAATAATAGCAATTCTTAAAAAAAGATCATAATCTTCAAAAACATATATTCTTTCATCAAAGCCACCAACCAAATCAATAACAGCTCTTTTTATTACTACAGATGAAGTATGCAGCGGAAATCTAGATTTTTGAAAAAAATTATTAATTAAGTTAAAATTATAATAGTTTTCTTTTTCTGAGAAATAGTTTTCTTCATCTAAAGCTATTCCATTTTTTACACGAGCAAATTTAGCTCCATAAATAGAATTGACAGGATAAGTATCTATTAAGATATTCATTTCTTCTAAAAAAGAAACAGCCCAATAATCATCAGCATCTAAAAAAGCGATATGTTCATTTTTTGCTAAACGAATTCCTGAGTTTCTTGCCGAAGATACCCCTCCATTTTTTTGATGAAACACTCGTATTCTAGCATCTTTTAATTTGTATTGATCACAAATTTCCCCACTTTTATCAGAACTTCCATCATTTACAAGTATAAGTTCAAAATTTGCAAAAGATTGATTTAAAACACTTTCTATTGTTTTAGTAATATAATTTTCTTTATTGTGAACGGCTACTACTATGGAAAAATGAGTCATGTGTAATTAATTAAAGAAAGATTTGTAGAAGTGATAATAAATCGGTTATTATAATTCATTAATCGTGTAAACTTTTAAATAAAATAAATATAACCTTTAGATTCCATGTTTAGAATTTATCAAAACTTAGTAAATCAATATAATTCTGAATACCTACAATTTTTTATTCCTTAATCATGGTCAAGGGATTTATAGCTTTTTTTAAAAGTTTGAATATTATTTTCCTTTTAAAAGTCAAAATACCAATTATTTGTGAACCTAGATAGGAAGCAAAAGTAGCATATGCCGCTCCAATGGCACCTATTTTTGGAATCAATAAAAAGTTTAACATTATATTCAAAAAGGCCGAAATAACATGGAATATAATAATGTACTTTTGCATATTTTCAATTAGCATAAATTTTGACCATACAATTCCAAATGAAACAGCAATCCCACCAAACACATGAATTTTTAAAATTCCCGCTGATTTTTCAAAGCCATTTCCATATAAAAAATCAATTATATCAAACGCTAAAAACCATATTAATAATGAGGCTATGAAGGATAACCATAATACTAAACTAAATAATCGAGCTAATCGATTGAGATAAATATTTTCATTTACATTTTTACTATTTATTATCGCAGGAAAAAATGATGCGGCAATCGCTGAAGGTATAAAGTACCAGGCTTCACTTAAGCGAACTGCTGCAGCGTAAACTCCGACGGATTTGTAATCCAGTAACTCTTTTATTATAGTTTGGTCTATTTTCATATTTAAACTTATGAAAATTCCTGCTAAAATTAATGGCCAGCTGTTTTTTAATAAATAGCATGAAGTACTTAACGAAAACTTCCAATCAAATATATTTAATTTCCTCTGGTTATATAAAAAAATTAGAATTCCAGCTTGTAATACTTTTTCAATAAAAATTAGATATGCGAAGTAAATTAAAGGAAGACTAGATGTAATTAAAATTATTTTAAAAGTCGATGAAAAAACCAAAAGAATAATACCAGCTAAAGATGATAATTTAGCCTTTACTTGAGATTGAAAAAAAGAATTCAAGATACCAAAACTTGAAAAAAACTGAGCTGTAGCGGCAATTAAAATTATTTTTCTCTCAAAAAAGGTTGTCGAAGTGAACTGGAGAGCTAGTAAAATTAAAATTATAGATAAAAATGCACCTCCGAATTTGAGCACTAAAGATGTACCCAATATCTTATCTCTATTGTCAGGATTTAACACAATATCTCTAACTATAAATTCATCGATTCCCAAATTAGCAAAAACAGAAAAAAGCCCGACAAAACTTAATGCGTAACTCAATATTCCAAAATCCTCTGAGCCTAAATATCTAACTACCCAGGCACTTATAAAGATTGCAAGACAAATCTGTAAGACTTTATCTAACATTAGCCAACCTGTATTATAAAAGTACTTTATGAATCCTGAACTTAGTTTTATTTTATTTTCTTTCATTTTCTTGAAATTTCATATTAAATAGCCTAGTTCTCTATTTGATGAATGCTATAAGCTTTCTTTTTTTTTAAACAGTTTGTACAGCCTTTATCGTTGTTTAAAATTCATCTGAACTGAATAAAGTAATATTCTTATCAAAAAATATTATTTATTAATCTAATAAATCTTTCAAAAAATATCATAAAAACATTTTTAAAAGGAGACTTCTTAAGATATTTCCAATATTTATTTTTGTATGGATGTTTATTACATAAATGCCAAGGTTTAGAGGAACCTGTGTAATGTATAATGATTGGTATATTTTTAGCTTCAATGATTTCGCTAATTGAAAAATAACTGAATTTTTCTGGAAATAATTTATCAAAAATCATGGTTTGTTGGTTATACTTTAATGGTAATTCTTTCCAGTTTCCATTAATAAAACCATTAAGGCCGCACTGATCGACAAACTCTATTGATTCTTTATTCTCTTTAATAAAATTAATTACATTTGAAAACAGATTTGACTCTCTCCATTTAAAATTATTGATAAGCATAACCCCTGAATTAAAATATTTAGAGGTAATATCCATTTTCAATTGTGAATGTCTATCAAAGCCTGGATTCTCTACCGCTCCAAGATAAAAATCACCTAAGTTTGTATTATATAATTCTTTAATACTCCCATGAACAACTATGTCAGAATCTAAATACAATACTTTATCTACTTCTATTAAATTCGGAATAAGTAATCTATAATAGTTCGCCTTTGTAAAATGATGATTTAAAATCAAGTTGCTAAAGATTCCATCATCAATACATAAGTCAATAATGTTAGCATTGTAATCTTTACATATATCTTTTAACTTTTCCCAAGAAGCAACGCCTATTCCTCCGTTAATGATATATATATTAAACTCTAGACTAGAATTATTATATAAAAGCGACGCTAATCCTACAGATAAGTGCTGTAAATAATTTTCATCGCTAGCAAATACTATATTATACTTAATCATATAAGTTTTTTAAAATATCTAATAGACTTATTTAGCCCCTCCTCTAATTCTATTAAAGGCTCCCAACAATCCAATTGATTGTATGCGAGTGATATATCAGGCTTTCTTTTAGTAGGGTCGTCTTTAGGAAGATCTAAAAACACTAAATTTGATTTAGATTCAGTTAACCGTATAACTTCTCTTGCCAATTCAATCATGGTAAATTCATTAGGGTTACCTAAATTTATTGGGCCAATAACAGAATCTGGCGAATTCATAGTTCGAATAACTCCTTCAACTAAATCGTCTATATATTGAAAACTTCTAGTCTGATTTCCATTCCCGTATATGGTAATATCCTCACCCTTTAAAGCTTGAATAATAAAATTAGAAACAACTCTTCCATCATTGGGATTCATTCTGGGACCGAATGTATTAAAAATTCTCACTATCTTGACACGGACATTATTTTGTTTGTGATAATCCATAAAAAGAGTTTCGGCACAACGTTTTCCTTCATCATAACATGAACGAATACCAATGGGATTAACATTACCCCAATAAGATTCTTTCTGTGGATGAACTTTAGGATCTCCATAGACTTCTGATGTACTCGCCTGCAACACTTTAGCGTTTAAACGTTTTGCTAGTCCCAATACATTAAGAGCTCCAAGAACAGATGTTTTCATTGTTTTAATTGGATTCTGTTGATAAAAAGGTGGAGATGCAGGACAAGCCAGGTTATAAATTTCATCAACTTCAGCATAATAAGGTATCGTTATATCATGACGGACTAGTTCAAAATTCGGATTTTCAATCAAATGGTGCACATTTTTTTTAGATCCAGTGAAGTAATTATCAAGAGAAATAACTTGATTTCCTTCGTTTAATAATCTTTCACAAAGATGTGAACCAACAAAACCGGCACCTCCGGTTACTAATATTTTTTTCATTTTTTAAATTATTTTCCAATCGAATAAAAATCAAAACCTATTTCTTTAATCTTATCAATATTTAAAATTCCTCTACCATCAAATAAAAATGCAGGTTTATACATTTTTTTATAAATAGAAATCCAATCATAGTTTCTGAATTCATCCCACTCAGTAAGTATAGCAACAGCATGTGAATCTTTAACAGCCTCAGAATGTTCATCATATACCTTTATTTGTGCTAACTTATGTAGTATAATATCTTCATTAATTCCTTTTAATTCCCACAAATTGCGCATATCACTTTTAATTTTCTCACGAGAAACCTTAGGATCGTATACATGTATTTCCGCACCATCCTCTATTAAACGCTCAGCAACATAAATTGATGCAGACTCCCTTGTATCATTGGTGTCCTTTTTAAACGCCCAACCCAAAAACGCTATTTTCTTTCCACTTACTGTATTAAATAATGTGTTAATTATTTTTTTTGCAAAGCGGTGCTTTTGATAATCATTTAAAATTATTACCTGTTCCCAATAATTTGCAACTTCTGGAAGATTAAAGTGACGACATAAATAAACCAAATTCAAAATATCTTTTTGAAAGCAAGAGCCTCCAAAGCCGACAGATGCCTTTAGAAATTTAGATCCAATTCTACTGTCTTTACCAATTGCACGTGCAACTTCATCAACATCTGCTTCTGTAGCTTCACACAATGCAGACAAAGCATTTATTGAAGAAATACGTTGTGCTAAAAATGCATTAGCTGTTAATTTAGATAATTCAGAGGACCAAAGATTAGTTGTTAAAATTTGTTGAGGACTTAACCAATTTGAGTAAATATCCACTAAAGATTTTATAGCGTTTTGACCTGACTCTGTTTTATTACCTCCAATTAACACTCTGTCAGCATTCAATAAATCGTTTATTGCAGTTCCTTCGGCTAAAAACTCAGGATTAGAAAGTACTTCAAAATTGACGTCATTTCCATTACTTTTTAAAATAGTTTGTAACGTTTGTGCAGTACGAACAGGTAATGTTGATTTTTCAACAATTATTTTATCGTTAGTTGAAACCTCAGCTATTTGACGTGCACAAAGTTCCACAAATTTTAAATCTGCTGCCATACCTTTACCTTCTCCATAGTTTTTAGTGGGAGTATTCACAGCTATAAAAATCATATCAGCATCTTTAATAGCCGTATTAATATCAGTAGAAAAAAATAAATTCCTACCTCTTGCCTCACTGATTACTTCAGCTAAACCGGGTTCATAAATAGGTAAATTATCTAAATTAACATCATTCCAGGCCGCTATACGATCAGCATTTAAGTCTACAACATTTACTTTTATTTCTGGACATTTTAAAGCTATAACAGACATGGTTGGTCCCCCTACATAACCAGCCCCTAAACAACATATATTTTTAATTTTTTTCATATCTTTTTATTAATCAAATGAAAGTGAAGTACCATATCCTCCAGCTTTCAAATACTTATTTTTTTTCATTAATTTTAAATCCGATTGCATCATATCTTTTACCAACGAAGCAAGATCATGTTCTGGAATCCATCCTAATTTTTTATTTGCTTTTGTAGGATCTCCAATTAATAAATCTACTTCAGTAGGTCTAAAATAAACAGGATCTATAGATAAAACTTCTTTTCCTAATTCTATTTGAAATTCCGGATTGCTACATTTTACAACAGTAGCTTTTTCATTTACTCCCGTTCCTGTAAATTCTAATTCTACTCCTACTTCTTTAAATGACATTCTTACAAACTCTCTCACCGTAGTGGTCTTTCCTGTAGCAATTACCCAATCTTCAGGCTCTTCTGCCTGCAAGATCATCCACATCATGCGTACATAATCTTTGGCATGGCCCCAATCTCGCTTGGCCTCTAGATTACCTAGATAAAATTTATCCTGCAGGCCAAGTGCTATTTTTGAGACGGCGCGCGTTATTTTTCTTGTTACAAAAGTTTCTCCTCTTCTTGGAGATTCATGATTAAATAGTATACCGTTACAAGCAAACATATTATAAGCTTCGCGGTAGTTTTTTGTAATCCAAAAACCATAAATTTTTGCCACACCATAGGGAGACCGTGGGTAAAAAG
>ENA-ORXF01000809-ORXF01000809.1-marine-metagenome-genome-assembly--contig:-NODE-809-length-21372-cov-11.910026_pt1 | contig 21372 bp, 9 predicted proteins | sample MGYA00237864_ERZ511476 | MGnify/ENA primary metagenome ERZ511476 (study PRJEB26306, sample SAMN06343908) | marine metagenome | isolation source: coastal waters | place: Atlantic Ocean: West Antarctic...
ATTGTGGTTTTACCCGTGCCATTTCTAGCGCCAGAGTCATCACCTCCTTGATCATAGTTAGCACCAAGCACTAACGTTAAGTCCTTACGGTCAAAGTCTACAGCCTGGGTCTGATTGCCCACGCTCATGAAATTCTTTACTGATAACGCATTTATTTTAAAAATTTTACTTTATCCTGTTTATTTTAAACATACGTAATTGTACTTTATTTTACGTAGGAACGCAACAACGAAAACTCTGGGAAAAACTCTTCAAAATTTTGATTTCTAGCACGATCTTTGTCATCATTGAGCCTAAAGAATTCCAGCAACATATAACTATCATCCCTGCTATTCATAAATTCTAATGCTTTAGCCCAGTAGGATACTAAGTGATCTGTGTCATTTAACGATGACAAGAAGGAAATATGATCTTCATACACCAGGTTCAATTCCTGTTTAAATTGTTCTGGAAGAACTGTTAGCTGCAAATGATCGGGGGTTATAACAGTATTAACACTCATGTTAGATGCAGATAACCCTAAGTTTGTTAACCAGTGTTTTTGTAGCACAGGAAGATTATAGGCGTTCATTAAATGCAAGATACTTGTTATTTTAAATTTTATATTTGGAAGGTCTTTTATTTTATGATAGTTTTGTTCTAAAACCTCGTATTCTGCACCGTGTCTGATGTAATTTGCTTGTTTTCCAAATACATCTATGCTAGCTCCAATTTGAACATTAGTAAAGTTACTCCAGTAATCCAGTAAGTCATAATCTTTAAAACGCAACATACTGAAGTTTGTATTATAGGTAACCGCTACATCTAATTTATTATCAATGAAGATATCAAGTATTTTATAATGCTCCTCATTTAAGATTGGCTCTCCGCCTGCAAAATAGACATTTTCTATATGATCTAAGTTGTTCTCTATATAAGTTAACAACGCACTCTTGTCTATAACTTTATTATCCAAATACGTAGTAGATCCGTATAATCTATTCTCTTCATTGGCTATTTTGTTACTAAACTTTCCACTGCACATTCTGCACATAAAATTGCATACGTTGCTCAACCTAATATCTAAATGCGTTAATTTAAAATTCGTAAACTCTCCGTCTGGGCTAGTTTGCTGATTTGGAATATCCATAAACTTTGCCCATTGACGATTACCAATTAATCGTTTACTAGTCAGATTACTGTCTTCTTTTGACCAGCAATTATTGCAAATGTCAGGACGCTTTTTATTCAATAAGTCTAATCGTAACTTCTTGTATGGCTTGTTATTGATAATATTTTCTAAACTGTCGTCGTTAATGTTGCCTAGCTCAAACGTATCGTTAAACTCACAGCATGGACCAACCTGCCCCTGTGGGTTAACATACGTGTGAATCCATGGTAATATGCATAGTGTGTCCTTATTATTTTCACGACTTTCCCAAGTTCCGGGTATTATGTTATATGAAATAGATTCTATCTCATTAGTAAAATGATCAACACAATACAATAATTGTGGATGAATATTAGTATTAGTAGTTGTTATGGTAACAAAAAATAAAGGAAAATCTAGCAGTGTCAATATTTCGTGCAATGCAACAAGAGCTACCCCTGGTTTGAGCAAATCGTTAAATATGTCATATTCATTGTACAAGACTTCTAGTCGAAAATTATCAGGGATAATCTCTTGTTTATGAGTCTTAATAGAGTTATATAACCAGTTTTTTCCGTTGGTATGAAACTCTACTAGGTTAATCTGTGGCATTAAAGATTCCTGTAGATATCTAACATTAACTGTCTGTCATATTGAGCAGTTTCAAGTTGAGTAAGGTGGCTAGTTACTATGCTGTCAACACTCTCAAAGTTTACTTCGCCATCAAATGTTTGTGCATGTTCTTCAAGATCAGTTCTCTGAATTAAACTAAGCTCACGCAAGTTGTATTGTGGGATAAACTGCTCTTTAATAAACGTTGCTTCTTCGTAACTAATGTCAACATCAATTTCAACACGACAATACATGTTAGATTGCAGTAGCTGGTCTGTATCTTCAAGTATCTCACTGAGACGAAACTTTCTATACTTAGGAGCGTCCGGCCAAGGAATGTAAACTGGATCCTTTCCCCAATCTAATATCATACAACCCCGGTCATCGTCACCAACGTCAGCGTAGTTGTGTGGGAAAGCATTACCAATATACGTAATGTTCTTGCTAGTTTGACGTTTATGGAAATGGCCAGTAAACACAGTCTCACATTTAAGATCATCACGACGCAGATCACCAACATCAGGCATCTGCACCATAGCATTCATGTAGAAACTAGGAAGTTCAAAGTGCCCAAACATATATTTGGCTTCGACTTTCTTGATCTGTTTATGCTCATCGCCAACTAGCCAGGGTGTAATGCAAACATCATCAACTGTTGTGATCTCATCAAACAGTCTGACGTTCTCATACTTCTTTGCCCAAACAACACTGTTCATCTCACGAGTGTCACGGTAATGTTCGTCGTGGTTGCCTGGTATAAAGATGATCTGATCAAATGCCGCACTGAGTTTATCAATAGCTTGAACACTATAGTTTAATGTTCCAATCTGGAGACTAGCACGATTATTATGCCAATCACCTAAAAACACACAGGTTTCGCAGTTTTTCTCTTTGCCAGTTTTAATAACAAAATCTACAAAGTCTAAGCAATCCTGGTTGTGTGTACGGCTATTTGATTTTAATCCAAAGTGAATATCAGTAAAGAATATCGCTTTTTTAAATAGGTTCATTTTTTCTGTTTTACTTCTATTGTAGTTACTTTAGGAGGAGTTAATTTATCTAAATCTGCTAGAGCTTTCATCTTATCTTGATTTTCGCTCTGTCTAGTGTAACTTGGATTTAATCCATTGTGTTCTAGAATATCATCACGAATACGCTGCCCTTTCTTTTCAAGGTTCAATACCCTAGTAAAACTATTAGTTACAGCCGCAGTATAGTAAGCAAACGGATTCTCACTCTTGCTCTCGTCAAACTGTAGCCCAATTCGACTTAGTTGAAGCAATCCATCCCCTTGCATTTCGTCGTTATAAGTGTAGCCACGCCAGTTACTTCTGCTTGCATAACGTTCAACTAGTTTTATAAACATCATAGCAAGTTTATCTGTCATTGCGCCATGTGTTTTACTGAAATGCCCGTTTTGCAATCCACCTTCCCAATGACTCTTTCCTACACAAATTAAATCATCGTTCTCGTTAAACTTCCAGTGTTGGAACGGAGGAAAATTGCATTGTGTGTGATGATCAGCAACTGTTTTAGGTGTTTTCTTCCTACCTGGTTGCAACGGAACGTGGTCGAACGTCATAATTCTAAAGATTAAATCTGTTTTTGGAATTTTCTTCCAATCAATTAAAAACTCTGCTTGTTTTACTGACGTATTACCACTCATATAAGTTTCCTCATAATTGTTTCTAGCAATACGATCTGCACGGTTGCGTTTAGCCTGTGCTACAGTTCTAATGTTAATACGTTCAATGTTAGGCAAAATAGTGTCAAATTGGTGATGACTTTCATCAATATAACTGCAATACTTTGTTTTACTCTTGTGAATTTCTGATAGTATGTCTCGATTGCTTAGATATTTGCGCTTTCTCATACCGACTCCTTTAATATGCTACTATTATATAGTCAATAAATACAAATAGCAATTAAGGAATGCAATATTATGGCTTTTAATTTTAATAACATTACAGAAGCAGTTACCAGTGCAACCGGTAGTGTAGTCGAGACAGGGCTTAATAAAATTATTCCAGGCAATGGGTTAATATCCAGGGGAGCAAAAAGTTTTCTTGGCGCACAGGCTAACCGTTTAATTAACAGCCACCTAAACCCAGGAGGTGCGAATAACAGTATTAGTGATGGCTTTGTTGCAACTGCAAGAGTCGGCAGCAATAATGATACTCGCGCAAGACTAGCATTAAGCCCACGAAGCGGACCTATTTTATATAGAGATCCAAAAAATGATTTGTTGAGCCCTCTGACTGAAACTGATGGGATAGTGTGGCCTTATACTCCTAACATAAACGTTTCTTTTAGTGCCGCGTATACAGGCAATCAAACTATACATAACAACTACCAAAGTCAAAGTTATGGTCAAAGCACTGTAGAACAAATAACCTGTGTTGGACAATTTACTGCTAATACTCCACGCGAAGCTGCTTACGTACTAAGTGTGTTGCATTTCTTAAAAAGTGCTACTAAGAGTTTCTTTGGCCAAGATACAAACCGCGGAACACCACCGCCTGTGCTTAGGTTTAGCGCACATGGCCCTTATATGTTCAACAGTGTTCCGGTAGTAATTGCAAATACTAGTCAAGATTTTGAAGGAGGTATTGATTACATTAATGCCAGAATCGGATCTGATGGAGCTGGTATTGACTCAACAACTAGAGTTCCCAGCTTAATTAATATAAACGTTACCTTGATGCCAGTTGTTAGCAGATCTGCACAAACTAGATTTAGCCTTAAAAAGTATGCTAGCGGTAAATTAATTGGTGAAGCAAGAGGCAATGGAGGCATGCCATAATGGATGTAGAGTACAGACAAGATAGTCCATATGCACAGACAAGAATGGAGGGAACATATTTAGATATCTACGAGCCTAGATTTGTTCCAAGTCTTGCTGACGATGTTTTGTTTACTATTAATGCAACATATCAGTATAGACCTGATCTACTAGCATTCGATTTGTATAACAATGAAGGACTGTGGTGGGTATTTGCTGTTAGGAACCCTAACGCAATTGAAGATCCAATCTGGGATTTTCAGACAGGCAAAAAAATCTATATTCCTAAGCAGGACACCCTTTCTCAAGCACTGGGGATTTAATATGGTTGCAATTACAGCAGTTAAAGACTTAGGCTTTGTCAAAGTATACCTTCTTAGTGACGGTCGTGAAGTTCAAGAAAATCAACTATCTAGTCTCGGACTGTCTCCAACTGCCGTGCCAACGCCTCCACCTGCTCCTCCTCCACCTCCACCACCTCCGCCCTCTCCGCCACCCCCTCCGCCTGTGAAAAGCAATCCTGAGCCTGCAGACCCTGATGTTTTTTCACAAAACGTTGAGACAGATACTTTCCGTCAAACGAGCGGTAATATATTTACAGATGAAGATGGCGTTGAAACTGATAATTTTAGACAGACAACGTCTAATGTATTTTCAAATGAAATTGAAGTAGATGATTTCCGCAACCCAACTATCCCAGAGCCAGCAGCCTCTGCTCAAGTCTTTGGAGAAACTTTTGAATCTGATGATTTTCGGCAGCCAAATGGAGTCGCATCTCCTAAATCTGCTACAAATGTTATGACTGCTAACGGAACAGCTAGAAATTCTAAATCTAGGAATGGCGGTGATGCAAAAAGTCCAAGCCAAGAATCAGTTAAAATTGATCCACGACCAAATCAACTTAGTGATTACGCCTCTCATACATATAATATTGCTCTTTACATGATGCAACCTGCAGAGTATGTAAAGTTAATGAAAGCACCCAAAAGCGTAGCCCAGATTCCCAAGCAACTAATTATGAGAAGCGGGGGTGTTGGTTTGGATGGTGGAGATAATTTTGATATAGATTTTTTTATTGATAATCTACAAATGACTAACCTGGGGATTAGCCCCAACACTAGAACTACGAACACCAATGCTGTTGACCTTAGTTTTGATATTACTGAACCAATGGGAGTAACACTTATTGAGCGGTTAAAAGCAGAAGCAAAAAATTCTCTTCAAGAAGAAGAAAACTATATTAGAACTCCATACTTGTTAGAAATTACCTTTAAAGGTTACGATGATGCTGGCAAGGAGATAGTAGGAGCTATTAAACCTAAATATATTCCCATAAGGATAACAGCTTTAACTTTTAGAATTGAATCTACTGGTACTGTATATAAAGTTAAGGCTATTCCTTACCATCAGGATGTGTTTGGTTCTTTATCTAGCACTATTCCTATCAACATACAAGTTAGTGCAGGTTCAGTAATGGACATTTTTGGTGGAACTGCCCAACGATTTAAACTAGAAGAAGAAAAGGTTACTAAAATCGTCAAAGGCGCTGACGAGTTTGGCACAACTTCAGAACTTGTAGGAACTGGCAAAATGAAAACTAAGCTGGGTGAAACTGCCTCTTCGTTAACTGATGCAGTAAACCGATTCTTTGTAAATCAAACAAAACCGGCTGTAGATGAAAAGACAGGCAAAACTACATCTGCAAGTGCAGAGATTGCTGAGAGGTGGAGTTTTGAGATTGACCCTGAAATTTCTAACGCTAAGTTAGTTGGCGCAAGATTTGATGCTCTAAATACTCCACAAAAGACTAATAAAGTGTATACACAAGCGGCATCTAAACTTAAAGGACAAGTTAATCTAGATTCAAAAACTAACTTGTTTAAAATTAATGCTGGAACAAACATAGTATCATTAATGAATTATGTTGTTGTAGCAAGTGAATATATTGACGGAAATATTGACGCAGCTAACGGCATTGCTACTGGCGTTGATAATAATGATGATCAAACAACTGCTAAAACCGCGTCTTCCCCAGCAAACAATAACATAGCTATTAGCTGGTTTAAAATTATACCTCAGATTACAGACTTCATTGGCTGGGATAAAAAACAAGGAAAGTATAAATTTCATGTAACATGGACCTTAAAGACTCACAAAATGTTTTATAGTGATTTTCCCTGGGCACCACAGACTAAGCCTAAAGGAAAAGGTGTACATAAAATGTACGACTATATCTTTACTGGCAATAACACAGAGGTTACTGATTTAATACTACAATTTGATGCAGCTTATTACCAAGCACACACTATAGGTACTGGTATTCCTAAAGGCGACAAAGACAAAGCTAGCCTAGCTCCCATGAGCAAACCCGTTCCACAGGGCAAGCAAGGTCAGGGAATAATTAATGACACAACTACTACAAAAAAACGAAGCAAGGATTTAATGAGTAACTTAATGTATGATGGTGCTGATATGATTCAAATTGATCTAGCTATCCTAGGTGATCCTGCTTTTTTACCAGTTGGCGATGCATTTCATCAACCACAGGGAAATAATGGGGTATCTAGTTCCTCTCCGTTTTTAGATGATGATACTATTAACTATGACTTAACTCCGCCTTATATCCAATTAAATTTAAAGACGCCGACTGACTATGACGAGCTCACTGGACTTGTTGACCTTTATGGCAAAAGCAAGTATACTACTAGTGAGTTTAGTGGTGTTTACCGTGTTACTTCAACTGAATCATCCTTTACTGGCGGTATGTTTACTCAAAGAGTAAATGCTATTAGAGAAAAAATGCAACCTATTAACGGAAAGATAGGCAGAACTCCAGAAAGTATTAGAGACAGAGAAACAAAACAAAAACAGTCTAATAATTTAAGCCAGAATTTCTTTAGTAGTTTGTTCTCTGGTAAAAATCCTTTAGAAGCATTTATTAGCCAGGGATCTTCCCTGTTATCTTCAGTAGGCGAGAGTTTCGTTACTGGAATACAGGCAGGTAGAATACAAAGATTGGCTGATGAAGTTGATCAAGGACGGTTTGAAGAAGGAATAGGCGAAGAAACTGATGATTTCCGACAGACGAGAAATAATGTATTTTTAGATGAAGATGGCCGTGAATCCGACAACTTCAGACAGACAACAGCTAACGTATTTTTATCTGAAGATAGCCGTGAATCCGACAACTTCAGACAGACAACAGCTAACGTATTAATTGATGACGATTTCCAACAGCCAACGTAAAATGAGGAATAGTAATGGCATATGAACGACAACAAGGCAGTTCAGCTAAGGGTGGTGATGCTGATTTCCAAACCCAAGATATTAAAGGGGTTAGGGAAGAAAAAGGTATTGTTATTGGTATAGTAAAGGTTAATGCTCACCCTGCAAGCATGGGAAACCTAAGTGTATTGGTTCCTACTTTTGATGATGGAACTGCTGGTGGACCCAAGGGCCGGTCACAGTGGCGCCAAGTAAGATATTGTACTCCTTTTTACAGCAGAACAGACCCACAAGGATCTGCTGTTACTTCTGTAGGCACAAAAAATACTGCTGGTATGGTTTATCCATGTCCAGATATTGGAACTAAAGTTTTATGTTTCTTCCCAGAAGGCAGAAATCAAGATGGATTTTGGTTTGCTTGTGCGCCTGACACTTATATGATGCAAAGTCTGCCAGAGCCTGCGTTTACTGAAAATATTACTACACAGCCAGGACAAATTAGAGGAAAAAAAGCACCAGGCGGCGAGTTTAATGATGAGGTAGAGGAAAATGATACAGATAAGATAACAAATTATTTAACTCCTAAAAGATCTTTTGATAGCAACTCACACGGCATATTAAAAACACAAGGAATAGATCAAGACGAAATTCGCGGATTAACCAGCAGTAACTATATGCGAGAAACACCAAGTGAACTGTTTGGTATTACTACTAAAGGTCGCCGTATTGACAAAACTGGGCGTGATCTTAAAGATAATCTTAGTCTTATTGGTAAGTTAAAAAACAACGTTGACTTATCTAAATCTGACGCAGACGCAGTTGAAGGAAGAGTTGCAAGGAAACATGGTCACAGTCTTGTAATGGACGACGGTGATATTGAGGGTAACAACAACTTAATACGATTTAGAACTGCCGCTGGACACCAGATATTACTGCACGATACAGAAGATTTAATTTATATCGGCAACAGCAAAGGAACATCCTGGATACAAATGGATGCAGACGGACAGCTTGATGTCTACAGCAAAACTAATATAAACCTAAGAAGTAAAAACATAAACATGCATGCTGATTCTAGTATTAAGATGCATGCTGGAAATAATATTCAAATAGTAGCAGCAAAGACATTGCAGTTAGAAGGCGGGACGTTAGCTCATATGTATAGTGACGGGCAAGCACAAATGTACGGCGCAAAGAGCGTTGACATTAAAAGTAGTTCAACATTAAATGTTGATGGAAACAAAGTTGGAATTAAAGCCAGCGGCAACATGGACTTGCAAGCTACTTGTTTGGCACTACAGGGAAATGCTAGTTCTGCGGCCAAGCAAAAGGCTGCCCTTGTACTTGACAAGAAAGAAACTACACAAGACCTTAAAGGATTCTGGGAAGCCAAAGGAACCTTAAAAACCACAGTAGACAGAGTTCCTACTCATGAACCATACTCTGAACATAACACTACTACACAGGAAACAGTATTAAGATCAGTGCAAGTTGGCAACATACCCACAAGCGGTACGGTTAAGATTAGACCTAAACCAACTGTTGCAAATGTTAATGAATTTAACGAATTGGCAATTGCTTCTGGATTGGGTGCTAATGTTGATGGCTTCAGCTCAATTGGTGGTGCTAATGTTGATGAATTCGACGAATTGGCAATTGCTTCTGGATTGGGTGCTAATGTTGATGACTTCAACTCTATTAAATCCGATTCTGGTCTTAATTTAGTTAACGCATTACCAAACAAAGAAAAGATCTCAGCAGCGACTATTTTAAAACAGCCTAATATTAATATTAATGTAGGAGATTTATCTAGTAACGTAATTAAAAACTTATCAGCAGCAACTATAGAAAAAGCAGGCACTGGGGGATTACTATCATTCATTGACCCGGTAACTAGTGCAATTGGAAAGTATGGTGCAGATGCGGTATCTTTAATTAATAATGGATTTGTTAGACCCGAGGCATTCTTTAACGGCGAACTTGCTAATTCAAGGATGTGGACTGGCAAGTTAGGAATTGATGGATTAAATGCTTTTCTTGGTGCTGGTAATATTCAAGAAGATTTGTTTTTAACAGATGTTGTTGACGATTATCAAAATGCAGTATTCAGTGGCGCTATTCAAAATAATGATGACGAAAGCACTATTGCTGGAATGGTTATGGTTGCCCGTGCCGCTAATGCAGAAGTTGCAGGAGATTTCCGACAAGGAAGAACTATTGAACCAAAACCAATCATTGGAACAGTAAATATAACTAGTGACACTGATATGAATAAAGAATTAACATCATGGTATCAAAAAGGAGTGTCTGCTGCCAACATGGCAGGCACTACAGATAATCTGGGATATACAGATAAATGGTACAGTTACACTGATAAAGAAGACCTATCAGCGTCTTGGGCTTAAAGGAGAACAGCAATGGCTATGTATAGAGGTTTTAGCACATTACAAGGAAACTTTTTATCTACTAAAGTAGTAGATACAGAGTTAGTTAAACGCGATTTGTTAAATGCTTTTGCTATACGCAAAGGCGAAAAAGTTGGAACCCCGGGATATGGTAGTGGGGTATTAGATTTAGTTATGGAACCACTAACAGAAGAGGTAAAAAACTTACTTCTTGAGGAAGTTACATCGACTATTGCACAAGATCCCCGTGTTTCTTTACAACAACTTGTTATCGAAGAGTACGAAAACGGACTTCAAGCACAAATTAATCTATTATATGTGCAATCTAACCAGAGCGAAAACCTTGTTATTAATTTCGATAGACAAGACGGCACAGTAAGCTAGCCTTTAATAGTAGTAGTTTATTCCAGCAATAAATACATTATAGGAAGGTGAATCTATGGCTAACACAACACGATCAAGCAATCTCTTTGCTACTGAAGACTGGACAAAAGTTTACGAATCATTCAAGGAAATCGACTTTCAAAGTTACGATTTCCAGACTATTCGTAAGAGCATGGTTGACTATTTGCGCAACTACTATCCAGAAGATTTTAACGATTACATTGAATCCAGTGAATATGTAGCACTTATTGACATGATTGCGTATGTAGCACAGAGTTTAAGTTTTAGAACAGACTTAAATGCTAGAGAAAACTTCCTTGAAACAGCAGAGCGTAGAGACAGTATTCTCCGCCTTGCTAAGATGCTTAACTATTTTCCTAAACGTAGTCAAATTGCACGTGGAATGCTTAAAATTGACAGTGTATCTACAACAGAAGTTATTAATGACAGCAACGGAAACAACCTTGAAAACACAGAGATTTTTTGGGGCGACGAGACTAATCCAGACTTCCTAGAACAGTTTACTACTATTATGAACGCTAGTATGGTTAAGACACAGAGATTTGGTAACCCTGCTCTTAAAACTACTGTAGGCGGGATACAAATACAAGAATACAATATCAGTACAGTACCAAACACTATTCCGGTATATGATTTTAGAAACGATGTAAGCACACAAGAATTTCCTTTTGAAATTGTCAACGGAACTTTCAGTGGCACAGATTATCTGTATGAAGTTGCACCTAGACCGGGTAGCACTATTAATACAATCTACAGAAACGATACCCGTGGGTTCAACAGTGTTAATACTGGATTCTTTTTTTACTTCAAACAAGGCGCCTTGCAAACGCTGGATTTTAATGTTGATGAAGCATTACCAAACCGTGTTGTTGAAGTTGACGTTAACGGAATAGAAAATAATGACGTATGGTTGTATGAATTAGACAGCGATGGCAAAGAGGAAACCCTTTGGGATAAAATTCCTGCTATAACTGGAAACAATGCTATCTTTAACAGTCTTAACAAAGACATTAAAACGTTGTACAGTGTTCAAAGTCGTAGTGCAGATAGGATTAGCCTTGTATTTGGCGACGGAGTATTTTCAAATATCCCTAAAGGAAACTACAGGGTTTATTTCCGTGTTGGCAACGGGTTTACATATAAAATTAGTCCAGCAGACATGAATGCTGTTACATTAAGTATCCCTTATGTAAGCCATAGCGCACAGGTTGAAACACTAACAGTTAACATGAGCTTAAAGCAGACTGTAGCAAATGCTAGTGCAAGAGAAAATTTAAATGATGTTAAGGCCAGAGCACAACAGCAATACTACACACAGGATCGTATGATTACTGGCGAAGACTATCAAATTTATCCTTTTACAAGTTTTAACAACATTATTAAAAGCAAGGCTGTTAACAGAACTAGCAGTGGCGTTAGCCGTTACTTGGATGTCAGAGACACTACTGGAAAGTATAGTTCAACTAATATCTTTGCAGAGGACGGCATCTTCTACAAAGAAGACACATTACCAACATTTAGTTTTACTTTTATTACCGACAGTGATATTAGTAATACACTATCAACTAGTGTTGAACCCGTAATGCAAGCGAATCCAATGTATCACTTCTTCTTAAAAAGTTATGAGAGGATTAATTTAAGTAGCCTAAGTATTACCTGGAATCAAACAACTATTGGCACAGGGGTGTGTACTGGGTTTCTTAAAAACTCCGCGTTAAATCCACAGCAAATTGGAAGTTTTACTAGCAGCAACTTGAAATACTTCAAAGAAGGAACACTTGTTAAGTTTGCTGCTCCATCAGGCTATGTTTTTGATATAAACAATAACTTGGCACTTGGTACAGCTGGTTCGCTTAATACCAAAAGTTATATTTGGGCTAGTTGCAGTAATGTTGTTGATGACGGAACTAACCTTGGAGTAGGAAATCTAGACAGTGGTGTTGGGCCAGTAACACTTAGTGAAGTTATCCCAAATACTGCAAAATTAGAACAGATTATCTATCCATGGAACACTAGTTTTACAAGCACTATTAGACAGACACTTATTGACAATATTGGCAATTATAAAACGTTTGGTTTACGTTATGATGCTGACACACAGGCATGGGTTGTTGTTTTAGGGGTTAACCTTAATCAAACAACCACATTTGGACTACAATTTGCAGGCGATTCAACTGGAACCAATCAAGATGCTAGTTGGTTGTTCTTGTTTACCAACGACGGTGAAACATATACAGTCAAGCACAGAAGTTTAGAGTATGTATTTGAAAGTCTCCTTGAAACACGTTTTTACTTTGACAAAGATTTAAAAATCTTTGATCCAAGAACAGGCAAAACTATTAAAGATAAGATTGTTATGCTTAAAGTTAACAGCCTGCCTGATTCTAATACCGCATTTGGTCAAGATTATATTATGAATGTCGACAACACTGTAATTGAAGATGATGGATATATATTAACAGAGCGTATCAAAGTAACTTTTCCAGATCAAGATAGTGACGGAGTTATTGATGATCCCGATGTGTTTGATGTAGTAGTAGCACCAGACACATCGCTAGCGACCAAAGTTGTTTTCTATAAGACATATTTAGATAACAGTGGGTATACTAGATATGAACCAGTGGCAAAAAACAAAGTTGAAAGCGGTTATACTACTCTAACTGCTATTACCGCAGTCAAGGACACTTATGCTAGCGGACAGATATTTTATGCATCCGGGACTGGCAGTTTTTATATCTTATCAGTCAACAGTGTAAACGCAAAGGTCTTAACACAAACAACTGATTATATCACCAAAATTGGAAGAGATAATCTACTGTTCCAATATACACATAATAGTCCAAATGCCAGACGTATTGATCCAAGTCCTAGTAATATTATTGACTTGTTCTTGTTAACAAAAGTTTATGATGCTGACTTTAGAAACTGGATTACTGATTTAACAGGCACCACAACTAAACCAATTAAGCCGAGTACCAACGAATTAAGAGATGCATATGGCGATTTAGAAAACTCTAAGAGTGTTAGTGACGCCATTGTATTCAACAGTGTTAGGTATCGACCATTATTTGGTGACAAGGCAGACACAGAATTGCAAGCAACATTTAAAGTAGTAAAAAATACTGCAACGCTAGTAAGTGACAATGAGATCAAAGCACGTATAATTGAGGAAGTTAACAACTATTTTGCATTATCAAATTGGGACTTCGGTGACACTTTCTACTTCAGTGAACTAGGTGCTTATTTGCACAATACGTTGACTCCGGATGTACTCAGTGTAATCATTGTACCTAAGTCTAGCACCAGCGGTTTTGGTAGTTTGTATCAAATTTCTAGTAGTAGAGATGAGATCTTTATTAGTGCAGCGACAGTTAACGATGTTGAAATAATTGATGTTATTACTGCCGCTCAATTACAAGCGTCTGGAAATGTTGTAAATACTACTAGTGGAATTACGACTATAGAAAGTGTTAGTAGTTCTGGCACAACTACTACATTAGAGGCAACAACGAACACAACGACTTCATCAACAAGTTCAGCATCAAGTAGTTCGAGTAGTTCAAGTAGTTCGAGTAGTTCGAGTAGTTCAAGTGGCTCAAGTTCCGGAGGGTATGGTTACTAATGGCAATAAGAAAAACACAACAGTTACTACCTGAAGTATTTCGCACTAGTAAAAACAACAAATTTTTAAATGCTACCCTTGATCAATTAATTAGTGAAGACAACAAAGTAAAAGTTAATGGATTTATTGGCAGAAAGAGTGCTGAGAACTTTCAAAAAGGTGATAACTATCTAGTTGAAACTTCAGCTTTTAGACAAAACTATCAACTTGAGCCTGGGGTAGTTTACGAAGATGCGTCTGGTGCAGTCCAGAGTGTTAGTAGTATTAACGATGCTCTGAACACTATTAAGTATAACAGCGGACAAGCAGCAAATCAAGATAATCTTTATAGACAACAGTATTATAATTGGAGTGGATATGTTGACCTAGATAAGTTAATTAACTATGGTGAATATTTTTGGTTACCCAGCGGCCCAGATACAGTGCAAGTTTTTGCAAATGACGTTGATGCGACTCAAGACTTTACGATATTTAGAGAAATCGGTGTTGCAAACTACAGATTTGATAACGCAACGGCAACTCCTAATCCAGTGCTATATTTGGCTCGTGGCGGAGAATACAAATTTAAGGTTGATCAGACTGATAATCCTTTTTGGATTCAAACAGAATTAGGAACAACTGGTGTAAGCAAATCACAAACAAACATCAGCACCCGTGACGTAGTTGGTATAGTTAATAACGGCGAAGACGTTGGAACTGTTACTTGGCGCGTTCCTCAAGCTGATGATCAAAATAACTTTACAAGTATGACTGTTGACGCAGACGTTGATCTTGCAACAGACTTATCATACAAAAATGTACACAACCAAGCACTGAGTGTTTTCCTAGCCGCCTACCCAACCGGTATTGATGGGTTAACTGAAATTGATGGAAAGACACTAGTTTTTGCTAACCAAAGTTTAGATGAGACAGATTGGCCAGGACTAACGGTTGTTGAGAGATACAGTGTTTTTAATATCACAATTAGCGCGGTCGAGGGTACTGATACTATTGTTTTATCACATCTTAAAGATATTACAGCTGGCAACAAAGTAAAAGTTAAACAGGGTAATGTTTATGGTAACAAGCAACTTTGGAAAAACGCAAGTGGACAACTTGAATTAATTCCACCTATTACTGCTAGCCAATCTGAGTTCTTTTATCAAGACAGCACAGATACAAATAGAAATGGTAAAATTGTCCTTGTTGACCAAGGCGTAAGTGTAAGTATCGACGTTGATCAGGAAATTATATCTAAAGAAACGTACACTAGCCCCAACGGCGTAGTATTTACGAATGGGCTTAAAGTTGAATTTGATACAAGTGTTACTCCAACCACTTTTCAAAATGCCGTTTTTTACGTAGAAGGTGTTGGAACTAGTATCAAACTAGTTGCTGAGACATTATTATCTACACCAGAAACATATGCTGTAACTGAAAATGAACCTTACGATTCACAGAACTTTGATGTTGGGGGATATGAAGCCTCGTTAAATAGCCCAACGTTACAGGATTATATTATTAGTAACCGTGCAAGCCTAGACAACAATGCTTGGAGTCGCGGAAATAGATGGTTCCATCGCTCAGTAATTACTGATACAGCAAGGTATAATAACTTTACTCTAGTAATTGATGATACATCAAGAGCAAAACGTCCTATAATTGAATTTGATGCTGGCTTACAACTCTTTAACATGGGAACTACTAGTCAATCTCCTGTAAATGTGATTGACACTACAGAAACAGATGCGTTTAGTAATGTTAATGGAAAAAATGGATACTTCTCAGATGGTATTAATTTAACTCCAGGGGTAACTATATGCTTTACGGCTGATCCAGATATTAAGCAAAATATCTACCAAGTTAGTTACATTGACCAAGATAGTAATTTAGCAACTGACCCAATTATTAACCTAACAAAAATTGCTACGGTTAAAGACGGTGATTGTTTGCTTAGTAACACAGGCACATCGAATCAAGGCAAAGTGTTTTACTATACTAGTTTGACAGACACCTGGACACTTGGCCAACAAAAAACAAAAATTAACCAAGAGCCATTGTTTGACGTGCTTGACCCACAGAATGTTAGTTTTGGCGATACAACAAAATATCCAAGTACAGTATTTCTTGGAAATAAATTATTCAGCTACAAGAGAAATACCAATGCTAGTGCTGATACCGTATTAGGCTTCGGATTAAGTTATAGAAATATCAATAACGTGGGCGACATACTTTTTGAAAACAATTATGTTAACGACAAGTTTACATATACAAAAGATAATGTTGGTGCTGTCGATGTTATCATTAGAAGCGGACACATTCACAAAAATACTGAGCTTGATGGTGTAGTTACTAAAGAATTAAAGAATGGCTGGACAAAAGTATTAAGCGAAAGCAGACAATGGCAACAAGTTCAGTACACTGTTGATTCTGAACTATACAGTTTTGAAATTGGCGCAATGCCCAAAATAGATACTAACCAAGTAACACTACAGGTATTTGTTAACGGTGCGTTCCAAACTACTAGCAAGTATGTCCAACTAACAACTAATGACAAGTACTATGTTAGTTTTGTAGCAGCATTGACACAAGATGATATTGTTCTTATTAGAGCTTATAGCGAAACAGTGAATCCATTAGCGTTTTATGAAACTCCTTCAAACCTTGAGAATAATGCTAATAATGACGACTTTAAACAGTTAACTCTAGGACAGTTACGCAACCACTTTGTCCAAATTACTAGAGAGATACCAACGTTAATTGGAAAGAGCCTTGGCACTAATAATGCCAGAGATCTTGACTACAAGAAATATCCTGGAAAGATCCAACAGCATAGTGCTGGTGTTACACTTCCACACTTCCTGCTTGGTCAAGAAAATAATAGTTTAATTGAATCATTAAGATTTAGTATGGAAGAATATACTAGATTTAAGAATAGGTTAGTTGATAATATTAACAAACTTGACATTGATCTAAGAAACCCAGACACTGCGCTAGATACTATCCTAACATTTATGTCTGGTGCAAAAACTAGTGATTTTCCATTTTACTATTCCGACATGTTACCCTGGGGAAGTCAAAAAACTACAACAACGATAACGCTTGATCAAACAACTGAACGAGTATTTGAATTTACTACTCAATTTGATTTAACAGAAATTAGTAATCGCGGAGTTATCGTTTACCTAACGGGAAGCAATGCAGATAAAATTCAGTTGACAGAAGGTCTTGATTACACGTTTGATTCTATAGAACCAGCGATTACTTTAAATTCAGCAGTTGCCTTATCAGTTGGCAATATTATTGAAATAGTTGAATACTCGAATACAGACGGCAGTTTTATTCCGCCAACCCCAACTAAACTAGGATTATATTCTAAATTCCAACCAGCGATTACTCTTGATGATACATATCAAACTGGTGCTAGTACAGGCACTGGACCATTTAAGATTTACGGTACAGCGGATTCAAGATTTACACAAAAAGCGCAAGGTGTTAGCGGATGGTTCTATCCATTGTACACAACAAAAGCCGCGGCACAGGCGGCCGACGTAGGCAGCGCAGCGCATGCTCACAGATTTGTAGGCAGTGACAGACTGTTCTATATGCCAAGTTCTGCAGCGAACCACGGCGCAGTAGACAGTGATGCTTATGCAGAGTATTCAAACTATACTCCGGTAATACTGGGACACGACGGTAGTCGCTGGATTGCGTATAAAGATCGCAGAGATAACATATTAATTGAGTTTGAAAAGCGTGTGTATAACAACATAAAAACTCAATATGATTCTACTACCTTTGACCTTGCTGAAGTATTGCCTGGGTACTTTAGAAGCAGCTACACTGATCTAGAACAAACTACACAGATATATACACAATACATGTCAAGTTGGTCACATAAGAATGCATTAGATACCGCTAACAATGATATACATGATTCGAATAACTCTTTTACTTGGAATTACAGCGGTGCTCTAACTGTTGACGTTGGATCAAAGATGCCAGGTTATTGGAGAGGTATTTACGAGTGGCTATATGACACAGAAACTCCGCATTTAACTCCATGGGAATTACTTGGAATTTCTGAAAAACCTGATTGGTGGGACCAACGATATGGCGCCGCTCCTTATACCCGCGGCAACCGTGTTTTATGGGAAGATTTAGAATTTGGTAGAATTTATAACGGAGCATTAAGGTCTTCAACCTATACCATTGATCCATACCGTGTTCGCCCAGGTTTGGCAACTAATGATTATAATTATATTCCAACCGACGACCAAGGACAACTACTTGCTCCTAATCAATTCTTAGTGCAAGGCGCATTGTCCACCAATACAGAAGGAAGTTGGAGAATTGGCGATCATGCTCCTGTTGAAACTGCTTGGAAACGTAGCAGTGAATGGCCTTTTGCAATACAAATTATTGCTGCACTGAAACGTCCAGCGAAATATATGTCATTGCTATGGGACACAAACTTACTAGAGTACAACAAAGAATATGATCAGGTGTTGCGTCGTTACAAGAGTTATAGACCTAATATTGCAGACTTAACAATTAACGGAGTAACAAGAACAAACTCTACAGTTATTGACAGAGTAGAAGGCTATAATCAGTTTATGGCTAACTTCTACCAATACACTAGTTTAAATCTTGTTGAATTAAGATCAACTGTTCAAAATTTAAAACTTAAATTGATGTACGCTGTTGGCGGATTTACTGACTTAACGTTATCTAAAATGATTATCGAATCTACTAGTCCTAGCAGTACTGGTAACAATATCTTTATCCCAGATGAAAACATGAGCGTTTATCTTAATAAGAGCACCCCATTGGAGAGAGTATTTTACAGTGGTGTTAGCATTATTAAACGAGCCAATGGTTACGAGATTCGTGGATATGATACAAAAAATCCATTCTTTAAGATTGTTCCTAGTGTCCGAAGCGACAAGAAAAGCATTATAACTGTTGGTAGCAGCAGTGCAATAATTTACGGTGATAGTCAAAACTATATTACTAGCGTTCCTTATGGTAGCGTAATTACAAGTGTTCAACAAGTTTGTGATTTCCTAATTGCGTATGCGAGGTACTTAAAAGTAAAAGGATTTAAGTTTGATACTGTTAATAGTGATGGCAAAACTGTTGATTTTGAAAATACAGTTTCTGAATTCTTATTCTGGACACAACAAGGCTGGGGTAATAACTCAGTGTTTGGCGCAAGTCCGGCATACGAAACACTAGTAATTGATAGAGCTCTTACAACTATAGATGATTTAAGCAAAACTGGGTCACTTAAAAATACTGACAGTAAAGCAATCCGCCCTACACAATACAATGTAGAAAGAATAGACAACACAACTACTATTACTGTTGATGACAGCAAGAACTATTTGTATGCAGCCCAAGTTGATCCAATTCAATACGAGCATTATATTATATTAGATAACACGACTATCTTTAATGATGTAATTTATCAGCCTGAACTAGGAAATAGACAGGCACGAGTAAAGTTCGTTGGATATAAATCAGGAAGTTGGAACGGTACGTTGCATGCTCCTGGGTTTATTATCAACAAGAATGAGTTTAATGTTTGGACACAGAACACTGACTACAAAAAAGCTGACATAATAATCCACAACAACAAACTCTATGTTGCTAGAGATAATCATGAAGGTAAACCTAGGTTTGATTTCAACAACTGGCGTCCAGTGGATAATATGAAAACCGGAATGTTGCCAAACATAACACAAAAAGTTGATAGATTTAATAAGTTTTATGACTTTAATGAATCTAACCTAGAAAATGCCACTGATGCCGCTGCAAAAGGACAGATTGGATTTAGAAAAAGAGATTATTTAGACCAGCTTGGGTTAGATGATGTTAGCCAAGTTAAGTTTTATCAAGGAATGATCAAGACTAAAGGAACGCCTAACGTTATTGATAAGTTGATTGGTGCTAATTTAACTAACTTAGATCAAGAAATTAACTTCTACGAAGAATGGGGATTCCGTGTTGGTGAATACGGTAGCATTGATAGTAATCAGGTTATTGACCTTATTATTGACGAAGCCCGTGTCCAAGAAAATCAATCAGTGGTTCAACTATTAGATAGCGGCGACACGGCAGATTCAAACTACTACACATTTAAAAAGAAAGATATACATAAGTTACCCAATAACTTCAGCAAAAATATCTTCTTTACTAGAGATGCAAATGTTAAGAAAAAAGACATTGTTGGCGCTGGTCATCCAAGACTAGATGATGTAAGTTATACACTGTTTGATCTAAACAACATTGCAGAACTTAACATTGACATTGATAGGATTGGACGCGGCACAACTATTTGGACAGCTAAAAACGACTTTGATTGGAACGTATACAGAGTTACAGAAGTAGGCGTAGAGATCAGTGAAGTAGCACAAGGAGCAACCGGATTCATTACGTTAACTGCTACAGCAAATCACGGTCTTATTAAAGATGATATAGTCCTAATTAAGACAAACAATGGGATCGTTGGCGGGTTTAAAACTGTTGATAGTGTTGATTCACCACGCACTTTTAACATTAGTGTTGGTGAAAATGAGATTGATGACATTACTAATTTAAGATTGCCAATCTTTAAACTAGTAAGTTCACGTTTTCAAACCATAGCAAGCATTGCAGATACCACTCCACTTTTTGGATGGGACGAGGACGAAGTTGTATGGGTAGACTATGATGAAAAACAACTTTGGGCGGCTTTTAAAAAACAAGAGCCCTGGGATTTTAACAAGTTAATTTTTAACATTGATAGCTCCGGCAGCTCTAATAACGGATCTAGTCTAGCAATATCAGACGACTCACTAAGTGTTTTCTCTGGTGCTCCAAATCAAAGTAATGGTGCTGTTTATCCATATCTCAAAGATGATACAGGCATTTATAATCCTGGGTCTACACTAGCGCCAGCTACGATTGCAAACGACGTATCTGGGTTTGGTACAGCCAGTGCAGCAGGCAAGACGTGGGCAGCCTTTGGTGCTCCAGATAGCGTTAGTAGCGACGGACTTGTGATAGTATATCAAAGAGCATCTAATGGAATTTACGATCCAAAACAATGTTTAGGTATTGGGCCACACAGTAATAATTCACCTAAGTTTGGCTTTAATTTAGCTATGAGCAAGGATGACAGATACTTGTTTGTCTCAGCACCTGGCGAAAATACTGTTTATTGCTATGC
>ENA-ORXF01000810-ORXF01000810.1-marine-metagenome-genome-assembly--contig:-NODE-810-length-21367-cov-4.754486_pt1 | contig 21367 bp, 25 predicted proteins | sample MGYA00237864_ERZ511476 | MGnify/ENA primary metagenome ERZ511476 (study PRJEB26306, sample SAMN06343908) | marine metagenome | isolation source: coastal waters | place: Atlantic Ocean: West Antarctic...
GAATTCAATGTTAGAGGAGGAATTTATACTTCCGTTAACGTAACGCATAAAAAATAATAGAGAAATTTTATTTTTCAAGCCTATTTCGTAAGTCAAAAAATATAGTAATGCCGCTCAATTTTATCTTTTTTCTAATATAGTTTGACAAATACCGCAGATAATCCTTTGATAATTTATCAACATAGGTTCCGTGGATTATAATCCTTAACGGATTATTACCACCTTGGTGTACATAACGAATCTTAATCCTCTTTCCTCCGTACGAAGGTGGCTGGTGATCAAATATCGCATCATGAACAATCTCGTTTAGTACCGCTGTATTAATATGTTGTCCACTTTGGCTGTATATAGACATTGCAGAACTTAGTAATTTCTTTAAACCAACTCCCTTTAATGCTGAAATTTTATAAATAGGGATATAATTAATAAACTTTAATTTTGTATCCATGCCATATTTTAATAGATGTTCTTGGTATTGATCCAACTTGTCTGTTTTATTAAGTGCTATTATAGCTGGCTTACCAAGCTCCATTACTCTACCTATTAACGATAGATCTTGGTCTGTTATTCCATCCATAGAGTCTATTAGAATAACCACTACATCAGCAGCCTCAATAGTCTTTAAGGTCTTAATTACCCCAATTATCTCTATATGATCCTTTGTTTTACTTTTTCTTCTTATGCCAGGAGTATCTACTATATTAAATTCATAGCCATACTTTATAACTGGTATTTTTATACAATCTCTTGTTGTTCCAGGCTTATCTTGCGTGATTTGCTTTTCTTTTCCAAGGAAAGAATTTACTAAAGTAGATTTGCCTACATTTGGCTTCCCTAAAATCGCAAGATTTAATTTATCATCTTCTTCTTCATCAGCATCTTCCTCCTCCGGTATAGCTGAGATAATCTTGCCAAACACCTCTTTTATACCTTCACTATTTTTTGCTGACATTAAAGTAATATCGCTAAATCCAAGCTCTGAAAATTCTCCTGCTGCCATTTCTTTTTGTGTTTTATCTATCTTATTAACTACTAAAAAAATTTTCTTATGGAGTCTTCTTAAATTATTAGCAATTTCAATATCTGTACTCACAAGTCCTTCTTGAGCATCCACGATAAAAATCAAAATATCTGACTCTGTTATTGCCTCATAAGTATTTAATTCGCTAATATTACTTACCTCATCGCCTTTAAAAAATAATCCTGCTGTGTCTACAGTAATAAAATTCTTATTCTCAAAACTACATAATCCTTGCTGACAATCTCTTGTGTAACCAGGGATGTCGGCAACTATTGCATTATTTGTTTTAGTGAGTTTATTGAAAATCGTAGATTTACCTACATTTGGCCTGCCAACTAAGGTAACAATTTTATTCATACTATTTTTCTATTTGTGAAATTCTATTAACTTTGTATTTATATAAATTAAATTCTTTATCAAGTACAAATATAGAATCATATTCTACATAAATAGATTGCATTGAACTTTTTAACTTTATTCTTCCTGATATAGTTCCATCATCTGCATTTATTATATGTATATAGTTCTCCACATCACCAACTAAAATAAAGTCGTTTAGAAAAATAGGAGTACCTATTAGTCTTTTACTGAATTTATCTTGTTTCCATAAAGGTCTTCCAGAATACTTTTCCAAGCACCATAAAACCCCATCATCGTCTGTGTAAAAAATATTATCATAATTTCCGCTTATACCATCTATCGAAGATGCCTCTCTTGACCATAAAATTTGACCCGAAAAACTATCTAAAGCAGCTATACTTCCTTGGTATGAGATCGCGTACAATACACCCTTGTCTACTATCATAGAACCATCAATATCATTTAACCTATCTATTACGGTTTCAGTTTTTATACCTGAAAGTTGAGACTGCCAAATAATATCGCCATTCAGAGAGTTATATGCTGCAATTCGTCCATCCTCAAAACCAGAATAAACTTTATTATCGCTAATTATTGGTTCACTAGAACCTCTAATTGAAAGATCAGCTGGAATCTGAGAGTTTATCCATAAAAATTTTCCTGTATTTGTATCTATAGCTGTTATGTTGCTATCATTAGTTCTAACGTAAATAATATTATTTACAATTTTAGAGATGGACATAACCTCGCTAGACATTATACGCTGCCATAAAGTAGTATTATCTGAGCGTTTAATTGCGGTAACAGTATCTTGCTTTGACCCAAAGTAAATTGATTCTGAGTCAACAATTAACCCTGTGAAAATATCTAGTTTAGTGTCAATAGATTTCTCTAAAGCTCCTGATTCAGATGATATTACATAAATTTTTTTATCATGCGCGGGAATGAAGATCTCATTATTTAATTTAAAAATATTCAAAAAAGAATAAGTATCGTCTGACTCACTTGAGAATTGTGTCTCCCATATTAAATCTATTTCTGATCCTTGAATATAATTAGGAAGTTCTTCGTAAACCTTAACTTCTTTCTTAAAATAATTAGTCACAAAATCTGGGATAAAATTAGGTAATAAACTTTCTGTGGTTGAACAAGAGCTCGTAAAAAAAATTAAAAAAAATAATATTTTTCTCATGATAATTTTTAATTTTTAACAGAATTATGCTTCATTAATAAATTTTCATTATTTATAGCTGAAGCATCTATTGCTTCATTGTAATATTTAAAGGATTTTTCCATATCGCCCATATATTTATAAATATCACCTTTTGTTTCGGAAAGAATTTGCTTAAAAGCTTTTTTCATCTCTACGTTTTCTAGGTTAATTAATGCTAATTCGTATTCCTTTTCTTGTATGTAAATTAGTGCGATTTTTATTGATGCTAGACTGTTATAAGTATCGCTAGCATCAGCATCAATGATTTGCTCTAAATATATTCTTGCTAAAGAATAATTTTTATTTTCAAATTCTTGCTTTGCAAGTGTGAATTTTATCAGCACCTCATATATTGACCCTTGGTGGTTTGATAAAATTTTCTCTTTAGCTGAAGCAATAACTTCCTCTGAATTTTCTATGCTGGTAACTTCATAGTATAGATCAGATGCTGTTAAGTTCTTCTCCACTTCTAAATGCTGGTTATAATTCCAAGCTAATGGTATTAATACCCCCATTAAAACACCAATAGAGATATATTTTATATTCTGCGTCGCCCATTGAGCTAACTTATCTGTAAAATCTAAATTATCTTCAGCCATTTTCTTGATTCCTATTTTTTTCTAAACTTTTTGTATAATTCTCTATATTGTCAATACTTATGTTTTCCTGATTTCCAGAATCCATGTTTTTTATTTGACAATATTTATTTTTAGTTTCTTCTTCTCCAATGATAACACAATAGTCTGCTGATAATTTATTGGCTTTTTTCAAATGAGCTTTTAGACTGGTATAGTTGTAACTATTTGAAACTAAATAATTTTTGGACGCCATTCTTATAGAGTTAGCTATACTCTCAGAGTATAAATAATCTTTTTCACTAAGCACAGCCATATAGAAGACAAATGATCTCTTTGGGTTAATTTTATAGCTCACATACTCAAGCAATCTTTCTATCCCAATAGCAAATCCTAGTGCGGGTATTTTTTTATCGCATAGACTTTCGAATAGAGAATCATACCTTCCGCCAGCACATATTGTATTCTGCGTCTCTAATGTTTTATCTATATACTCGAAAACTGTTCTATTGTAATAGTCTAAACCTCTAACTAATTTTTCATCTCTCTCATATGAAATATTTTTAATTTCCAATGTATTTAGTAAATTATCAAAATGTAAAATTGATTCTTTAGATATAAATTTAGTTATTTTTGGAGCCATTTCTATCATTTCTTTAATATTTTTATTTTTTGAGTCAAGTATTCTTAGGGGGTTGCTTTGAGCTTGCTTTAGTTCATTTTCGCTTAGATCATTTTTATATTTATCAAAATACTTTCCAAGCACCTCAATATATTTTTCTCTATCATTTTTATTACCTATAGTATTAATTTTAAGAGTAGGGTTAATATTTAGTTGCATCCATATATAATTTACTAAACTTATAATTTCATAATCAGCTTGGTAACCCTCTATTCCAATAAGTTCTGCTCCAAATTGATGAAACTGTCTGTACCTGCCTTTTTGAGGCCTTTCATGCCTAAAAAAAGGACCTGAGTACCATATTTTATTTACTCTATCATTCATACCATGTTCAATTAATGCTCTAGCACAAGATGCTGTCCCCTCAGGCCTCATTGTGAAAGAGTTTTTTTTAGCATCCGTGAATGTATACATCTCTTTTTCGACAATATCTGTACCGTCACCAATAGACTTAATAAATAAATTTGTGTCCTCGAGAATAGGCGTTCTTAATTCCTCGTAGCCATACTGACATGCTGAAGATATTAAAATATTCTCAATCTCCCTAAAAAGTTGCGATTCACCTGGTAATATATCTCTCATACCGCGGACAGATTGAAATTTTTTCATCTTAATTTATTCTTTAATTTTAATTTTTCCAACATTATTGTCTGGATTAATATAACCGACACTTACGTTTTTATTATTATACTTTATATCTACGACAGTTGCGTCACCGATTAGTATTTCAAACGGCGCTAAAATATTGAATTCTAATGTTTTGCCTTGCTTCGCAAGGTCAAAGTAGACAATATTTCCATATGAGTCAATGATTTCTGTCCAAGAATCTCCATTATAAAATATTTCCAGTTTTTTCCCTACCGCTACAATTTCCGGATCGTCTCCTATGATGATAATATTATTTAATTTAATGGTATCTTTATTACTTAACGAGACAATACTATTTGTAGCAGAGTGTTTTTTGTTTGCCTGATCCTGTGTTAAATCTTCTGGCTGCTGATCCGTAAAATCGTCACTTATAACATTATTTTTAGTATCGGCCTCCTTGATATTAATCACTATGCTACTATCCAATATTTGATTATCAACAGAAGGTCTTAACGTATCGATATCCTGCATAGATATATCTGGAATGCTTTCAAAATTATCGGCGTTATTTATTTCAGGAATACTCTGGCTATCTTGCTGTATTTTATAAACTACTAGTATTAAAAGTATGACGGGAAATATCATATACAAATAATTTTTTTTGTATTTTTCTGGCCTTATGATTTTTTTAGTTTTAGTATTTGCATTTATTTTGGTATTTTTAGGCTCTACCTCTGGAAGGCTTATATTCACATCCAGAAGACTAGCGTAATTTAACAAATAACCTTTTAGAAAAAGGTAACTCTTAAACCCTGTGAAGTTTGCACTTTCAATATCCCTAACTATTCTCTCTTCAAGTCTTAACTCTATAGAAACTTCTTTTATAGAGAGTTGCAAACTCTCTCTCCGAGACTTTAATAATTTACTAGCTATTTTAAGCGAGTCAATATTTTTCATAAATAGTTTATCTAGTTTTTACAAATATCTCATCACTATTAAAAAAATATGCGATTTCGTTTTTTGCTGTTTCTGGAGCATCCGAACCATGCACAGCATTTTCATCTATACTTTTTGCGAAATCTTTTCTTATTGTTTTTTCTGCTGCTTCCGATGGGTTTGTTGCCCCCATTATTTCTCTATTTTTTGTAATTGCATTTTCACCTTCTAATACCTGAACTATTACTGGACCCGAAATCATGAATTCAACTAGATTTTTGAAAAAAGGCCTATCTCTATGAACATCATAAAAACCTTCTGCTTTATCTACAGATAAGTGCATCATTTTTGAAGCAACAATTTTTAAACCATTATCTTCAAATCGTTGTAAAATTTTCCCAATTACATTATTTCCTACTGCGTCCGGCTTTATTATTGACAATGTTTTTTCTACTGACATTCCTAGCTCCTTATGTTTTTTATTTCGCTTCTTCTATCCAATTCATTTGTATTGACTCAAGAATCTTTTCATTAGAATTATCTGGGTTATCCTCAAAACTTTCTAATGCACACACCCAATCATGCAAATCTGTAAATCTTATATATTGTGGGTCAGTATCAGGATACTTTTCTAGTAAATCAATTGCTATATCTAGACTATCACCCCATTTTAAACTCATCTTTATTACTCCTAATGATTCTCTGAAACCATATTAATAGTATATTTTGGTATTTCAATAACTAAATCATCTTTTCCTGTAAGAGCTTGACAGCTTAATCTTGAATCAGGTTCTAATCCCCAGGCCTTATCTAGCATATCATCCTCATTTTCTGTTGACTCTTCTAAGGATTCGAAGCCTTTTCTAATAACTACATGGCAAGTTGTACATGCGCATGATTTTTCGCATGCATGTTCTATATCTATACGATTTTTTAAAGCTATATCACATATGCTAATACCCTCTTCAGCGTCTATTTCTAGACCATCTGGGCACAAATCTTTATGTGGTAAAAATGTTATTTTTGGCATTTATTTATACTCCTTGATATCCTTTCCTTGCATAATTTCACGTATACTAGCATTCATTCTTCGTGATACATATGTCTCAGAAATATTCTCCAGATTTTTTACAGCATTAATAATAATTTCTTTGTTTTCACTACTCAATTTGCTTTCTAATTCATCTCTAGCGTTACATATAGCTTTATACTCATCTTTATTAAGTAGATTTGACCCATCAATATTTAGAGCTGAATTAATAGAAAGTATAACTCTTTTTCCTTCAACTATAGACTCATTTAAATTCCTTCTCTCAATATCTTCCTTTGCATTATCAAACGAATCCCTTAGCATTTCTTCAATTTCAGAATCACTAATGCCATATGATGGTTTAACTTCAATAGCGGTAACCTTATTCGTTGATGTTTCTTTTGCACTAACGCTTAATATCCCGTCTGCATCTATTTGAAACTGTATATTTATTCTTGTTGCCCCGGCTAACATAGGCGGTATATCCTTTACGGTAAACTTTGCAAGTGAGCGGCAATCGCTCACTAAATCCCTTTCTCCTTGAACAATATGAATAGACATAGCTGTTTGCCCGTCCTTAAAGGTTGTGTATTCTTTGCTACTACTTGTTGGTATTGTACTATTTCGAGGAATTATAACCTCAACTAGCTCTCCTATAGTCTCAATACCTAATGAGAGAGGAATTACATCCAGTAAAAGTAATTCTTCTGATGAATTTCCAGATAAGATATTAGCTTGTATTGATGCTCCTATAGCCACAACGTTATCAGGGTTTATATTAAATAATGGTGGTTTCTCAAAGAAACTTTCTATCATAGAGCGGATGTAAGGTGTTCTTGTAGATCCACCAACTAAAATAATTTCATCAATACCTTCTATAGATAAATTTGCATCTGATAAAACCTTTTCGCTAATTTTTAGCGTTTTCCTAACCAGGCTATCTATTAACGAATTAAAATCATCTTGGGATATTGTGAAAACTTGATCACTTAATCCAATTTTTTTTAGATCTATGTCTACCGATTCTGAATCAGAAAGTGAAATTTTAATTTCTTTAGCGTATAAGTAGAGAATATTTTTTAAGCTTTTATCAAGATCAAGTTCGAGCTTACTTTCAATGTAGTCAGCTAATAGGTGATCGAAATCATCACCACCAAGAGAGCTATCACCTCCGGTAGCTAAAACCTTAAAAACCCCATCATTTAGATCCAGTATTGAAATATCAAACGTTCCGCCACCTAAATCGTAAACCATTACTTTTGAAACTTTTTTACTCTCTAAACCGTAAGCTATTGCTGCGGCAGTAGGTTCGTTTAACAACCTTAATACCTTCAGACCACTTAAAGTTGCTGCATCTTTTGTAGCCTGCCTTTGAGCATCATCAAAATAAGCTGGTACAGTAATAACACAACCTTCAATTTCACCTAGCATAGTTTCTTCAGTAACTTTCTTTAAATACTTAAGTATTTCAGAGGAAATCTCAATAGGAGTAAGTAGTTTTTCGAAAACATTAAACTTCACTACGCTATCATCACCAATATATTCACACGGCGAATAAAAAGAACTTTTATTGATATCATTAATATTTTTTCCAATCAATCTTTTTATAGATCTAAATGTGATAGATTGATTTTTCTCGTAATCATCACCAACAGATACAGAGTTTTTTGTATATGTGACAATAGAAGGAAATAACTCACTATTATTTTTATCTTTTAGTAAAGTAGTAGAGCCATTTTGGATTAACGCTACTAAAGAGTTAGTTGTTCCCAAGTCAATACCTATATAAAATTTTTTTTGATGCGGGTCCTGAGATTGCCCAGGTTCAGATATTTGCAATAAAGCCATAACTATAAATTCCTTTTAAAATCATTTTCAATTGACGTATAAAATTTCATTTCTTTAATTTTGTTGGACGCTTCATCATATAAGCTTTTATTATACTTTTTTTCAAAATTTTCCAAACATCCCTCTTTTAGGTTTTTTATCTTCAAGATAAAATTTTTATTACTTTTCGCATCTTTTTTTAATTGAATTTCTTCAGACTCTTCTCTAAGTTCCATTTGATGCATTAAAAACTCAGGGTCTGAAATTGTATTATTTTGATCACCCACCTCGAAACCTTTTATTTTTAATAAATATATACTTTTTAAATAATCATTTTTAAGTGTTTGGTAAGCTTCGTTTATATAAGAAGTTATCTGAAGAGAAATTCTTTTCTCTTGATCACTTCCATTCACATATTTATCTGGGTGGAAAGTTTTTTGAAAACTAAGATATTTTTTCTCAAGAACTTTGTGATCAATTAATACTGAACACTCAATTTCAAATAACTGGAAATAATTTTGGCTGAAATCAATCGACATTTGCGGGTCTCCTAGTAAGAGAATTTAGTATTTATTCCTTTATTTTAGACACTGAAACTTTCACCGCACCCACACCTAGCTTTTTCATTTGGATTAATGAACTTGAACCCTTCATTAAGACCTTCTTTTGCAAAATCGAGCTCTGTCCCATCTAAATAAAGCAAGCATTTTGGGTCCACTATAATCTTTACTCCTTTTTCTTCAAACACAGTGTCTTCTTTATCTACATTATCAGCAAACTCTACAATATAAGCCATTCCTGAGCATCCTGTGGTTTTGACACCCACTCTTAAGCCCACACCCTTCCCTCTATTACTTAGGAATGTCTTAACTCTGTCCGCTGCATTTTCAGTGATTGTTATAGCCATATTTTAAGCTGTTTCTTTTTGCAAATTATTTTTTTGATAATAATCATTAACTGCAGCTTTTATCGCGTCTTCAGCTAATACTGAGCAATGAATCTTTACCGGAGGCAGAGCTAATTCTTCTGCTATTTGGCTATTTTTAATTTCTTTTGCTTCCGCTACTGTTTTGCCTCTTACCCACTCTGTAAGTAAACTTGAAGAAGCTATTGCTGAACCACACCCGTATGTCTTGAATTTTGCATCTTCAATAATACCATCTGCATTTACTTGTATTTGCAGTTTCATAACATCTCCGCAGGCTGGTGCTCCAACCATTCCTGTTCCTACAGACTTATCATCTTTGTCTAATGTTCCAACGTTTCTCGGGTTCTCATAATGATCTAAAACTTTTTTTCCATATGCCATTTTATATTCTCCTGTAATTAATTTCTAATGAGCTGCCCACTCAATTTTACTAATATCGATACCATCTTTATACATATCCCATAAAGGTGATAGTTCTCTTAATTTTTTTACCGCCTGTGTAACTGTTTTAATTGTTGCATCAATATCTTCTGCTGTTGTAAATCTTCCTATCGAGATTCTTAAGGAGCTATGAGCTAACTCATCAGATCTCCCTATTGCTCTTAATACAAAACTTGGCTCCAACGATGCTGAAGTACATGCAGACCCACTTGATACAGCAATGTCTTTTGTGGCCATGATTAATGACTCACCTTCTACATAGTTAAAACTAATGTTCATAATTCCAGGATACCTGCTCTCGAAATCTCCATTTAAATAAACTTCTTCCATATTTTTTACACCATTCCAAAGCCTATTCCTCAGCTGTGCAATTTTTTCATACTCTTTGCCCATCTCTTCTTTTGCAATTCTAAATGCTTCGCCCATTCCAACTATTTGATGTGTTGGTAGAGTTCCAGAACGCAGACCTCTTTCATGTCCGCCGCCGTGAATTTGCGCCTCAAGCCTAACTCTTGGTTTTCTTCGAACGTATAAAGCACCTATTCCTTTTGGTCCATATATCTTATGAGCTGAAAAACTCATTAAATCTACTTTCATTTTTTCTAAATCAATTTCTATTTTTCCAGCGCTTTGTGCTGCATCCACATGGAAAATAATATTCTTGCTTCTTGTCATTTCACCAATTTTCTCAATATCTTGAATCACACCAATCTCATTATTTACATGCATTATAGATATTAAAACAGTGTCTTCTCTAATTTCAGATTCAAGTTTTTTTAAATCTAGCATACCGTTTGTCATAGGCTCCATATAAGTAACCTCAAAGCCTTCTCTCTCTAATTGCCTGCACGCATCTAGAACAGCTTTATGTTCTGTTTTCACCGTAATTATATGCTTGCCTTTCTTCTTGTAAAAATGTGCCGCCCCTTTAATCGCAAGGTTATCTGATTCTGTTGCGCCGCTTGTCCAAACTATTTCTCTAGGGTCTGCATTTATTAAATCTGCAATATGCTGCCTGCTTTGAGTTACTGCATCGTCAGCATCCCAACCAAAGCTATGTGATCTTGACGCTGGATTACCATATTTACCATCTGTGGTCATATACTCAAACATTTTTTCCGCAACTCTTTTATCTATTGGTGTTGTAGAGGCATAATCTAAATAAATTGGGCTTTTTAAATCTTTCATTTAATACTCCGATAATTTAATTTCTTTAATACTGTTGTTATTTTTTGCTATTACTTGTTGTAACGTAACATCTGATAGAAAATTTTTTATTTCTGTTCCTAAATCTTCCCATAAATTATGGGATAGGCATTGCTGATTATTGTGGCAGTTAGATTTTCCATTACACGCTGTGGTTTCTAAATTTTCCTCTACAGCATGAATCACATCAGAAATAACTATATCATCAGCTCCCTTAGATAATCTGTATCCACCACCAGGCCCTTTAATGCTTTCCACAAGACCATTTTTTTTTAATCTAGAAAATAACTGCTCAAGATATGAAAGAGAGATATTTTGTCGCACTGCAATTTCAGGTAAAGAAATTGGCTTTCCTTCAGTATGATAGGCAATATCTAACATTGCTGTAACCGCATATCTCGCTTTTGTAGTTAATATCATAGTTTAATAACTCATTATTTACTTATATAGCTATGATGATTAAACCCACTAATTTTGTCAACTATTATTTTGTTGTATGTGATTGATTTTATTGAGAATGATTCTCAATTGCACTTAAAAAACCTCTTAGTATATTAATCTCTTCTTCTGAAAGACCTGATTTTTTGAATATATAGTTAATTTTCCTTGAGATCATTGGTCTGTCATCTTTAATAAAATTAATATTCTTTAAAACTTTATCTAAATGGCTTAAAAAGCTCATAAGCTTTTCATGAGACGCGGTGTCATTTTTATCAATCTTATTTATATCGGATGCTTCATTTTTTGATTCAAACAATATTTCATACAACATAATCTGAAGCGATGAAGCTATATTTAAACTTGTGTAATCTTTGTTGCAAGGAATATGCAAGCCTATGGAGCATAATGAGAGCTGTTCATTTGTTAATCCTCTCGCTTCATTTCCTAGTAATAAAGCAATACTTTTAAACTGCTTGGTATGAATTTTTTTAGCAACCTCTCTAGGGTTGAATATTTCTATTGGTATATCTCTTTGTCTAGCGGTAGCGCCTATAATATAATCGCAGTCACTTAATGCCTCAGACAGATTGTCAAATACTATAGCCTCATCCAAAACGTCGCCAGCATTAGAAGCCATTGCGTATGATATTTCATTGATCTTGCATTTTGGACTCACTAAAAATAAATTTTTAAACCCCATTGTTTTCATTGCGCGGGCTGCTGAACCAATATTACCTGGATGGCTCGTTTCAACTAAAACAACTTTAATTTTTGAAAAATCAATCATTGGAATGTATATTTTTTAAGATTATATTTTGATTATGTATTATAGTAACATCAAATAAAAATCTAGAAGAAAAATTATGCATAGTCCTCAGTTAAATATTGCTATTAATGCCGCGCTACTCGCTGGAAAATCTATTATGCGGTATTACTCAAGATTAGAAAATTTAAAAGTTATGTCAAAAGGATATAATGATTTTGTTTCTGAAGCAGACTATGAATCTGAAAAGATTATTACAGAGACTTTAATTAAAGCATATCCTGAGTATAGAATAACTGCTGAAGAGAGTGGCTCCAATTCTATAGAATCTGAGTATGAATGGTTTATTGACCCTTTAGACGGTACAACAAATTTTATTCATGGTATTCCTCAGTTCGCTGTATCAATTGGTTTATGCAAAGACCATGTTCCAATAATGGGAGTTGTATATGATCCTTTTAAAAATGAACTTTTCTCTGCAGAAAAGGGAAAAGGAGCTCTCATGAATGACAAAAGAATTAGGGTAGCAAATTGTAACAGTATTAGATCTGCTGTTTTTGGGACAGGTATACCTTATAGAAAACAAGACCACTCAGGTGTTTACATAGAAACGCTTAGAACATTAATGGACGAGGGTTGTGGAAGCGTAAGACGATTGGGAGCGGCTGCATTAGACCTAGCTTATGTAGCTTCTGGTAGACTAGACGGATTCTGGGAATTCAATCTCAAGCCATGGGATATTGCAGCTGGGTCTATTATTGTAACAGAGGCTGGCGGTTATATAAGTGACATAAACGGTAATGAAAATTATTTAAAAACTGGAAATGTGTTATCAGCAAACTTTAATTTACACCAAGATGTAATCGATAAACTTAGTAAAAATCTCGTGTAATTATTTAAGGTCTATCCTCATCAATCTCGATCACAACATCTTTTACGGATATATTCATTAACAGCAGTGTAGAGCTTGCTATATATACTGAAGAATAAGTACCTACAATAACGCCAGCAATTAAAGCAAAAGCGAAACCAAATAGTATTTCACCACCAAAAATTATCAATGATATTAATACTAATAAAGTTGTTAAAGATGTTATTAAAGTTCTAGACAACGTTTGATTTATAGACTCATTCATTATCATGGAAGTATCAATATTTTCTAGCACTGCAGATTTAAAGTTTTCTCTTATCCTATCGAACACTACAATAGTATCGTTTAATGAATACCCAATTACAGCAAGTATTGCGGCAAACACACTTAGATTAAATTCAATTTGAGTAATAGAAAAAATACCGATTATAATAAAGACATCGTGCAACAGAGCAAATATTGCTCCTACAGAAAATCTATATTCAAAGCGTAAAGCTATATATATCATGATAAGGAATAGAGCTATTAATGCAGCCATTATTCCCTGGTCACGCAATTCTTCTCCGACCTGAGCACCAACATATTCAACCCTTTTTAATGAAAAATCATACTTATTATTTAAATCTGCAACCAGCGTATTGCTTAACGCAGCCTCATCAGCGGAAATAACATTTGGAATTCTAATCAAAATATCTTTATTTGACCCAAAGTATTGAACGGACGATTTTGTATAGTTATTTTCTTTTAAAAACCCCCTAATATCTTCTATGGGAGCATCTTTTTGGAAGCCAATTTCAACAATGGTGCCGCCTTTGAAATCAACGCCATAATTTAGACCGTTGGTGAACAGGCTAAACAAGGAAAGGAGAATTAAAAGAGAAGAGACGTAAATAGCATTTTTATGCCATTGCATAAAATCAAAATTAATATTTATAGTTCTCATATGTTTATTTTATTTGTTTTTTTATTTAAGTTATTTTCATACGTTAGGTCTGCTAAAATTCTTGTGACAACTATTGCTGTAAACATAGAAGACATAACGCCTATAGATAATGTCACAGCAAATCCTTTAATAGGACCTGTTCCAAAAATAAACAATATTATAGATGCGATTAACGTTGTGATATTTGCGTCTAAAATAGTTGAAAAGGCTTTTTTATAACCAAGCTCTATCGAAGCTAATGGTGTTGAGCCATTCGCCACTTCTTCCTTTATTCTTTCGAAAATTAAAACATTCGCATCAACTGCCATACCAACTGTTAATACTATACCCGCAATTCCAGGTAATGTTAAAGTAGCGCCAGGTATTAATGACATTACAGATACGATAATTAGTATATTTAGAATAAGTGCAGTATTAGCAAATAAGCCGAAAACTCTATAGTAGTAAATCATGAAGATTAAAACTAGCAACAAACCTATTATCACCGAAATTCTTCCTTTTTCAATATTTTCAGCCCCTAGACTTGGCCCAATTGTTCTTTCTTCTACAATATACATAGGTGCTGCCATAGAACCCGCGCGGAGGTAAAGAGCTAGATCCCTAGCTTCTTTTGTGCTGTCTAGACCAGTAATTTGAAAAGACTTTGATAGTCTTTCTTGAATTGTTGCAAGACTTATTATTTTTTCATATTTTTTTGTTATTCTTTTACTCACTCCGTTTACAATTCTTTGCTCGGACTTACTCTCTATAAATATAACTGCCATCAGCTTACCTATATTATCATCTGTAATATTTGCAAATCTTTTTGCTCCGGGGCCGTCTAAAGTTATATTTACAGCTGCTCTGCCGTTCCTATCAAGATTCGAATTTGCATCAACAACATTTTCACCTGTTAAAATAATATTTCTTTTTAATAAAACTGGCTGATCAGAATCGTCGTAATATAGCTTTGAGTTTATAGAGATATTATCAGTGGCATAAGGATCTGAATCCTCGTCAACCATTTTAAATTCTAGTGTCGCTGTAGCTCCAATTATTTCCTTGGCTCTAGTGGTATCTTTTATGCCTGGGAGCTCTACAACTATCCTTGTTTTACCACTTTGTTGAACTATAGGTTCTGCTACACCCAATTCGTTTACTCTATTTCGCAATGTGGTTGTATTTTGTTTTATGGCTGCAATTCTAATGTCATCTAAAGACTTACTGGAAATTATTACTTTCATTTTATTTCCAGTTCTAGTGAGCTCGAACGTCTCCTGATAACTATTATTTATTAAATCTTCAGCAGCTTCGTATGAGCTACTGTCGTTAAATGCAATATTAATTTCACTTAAGTTATTATTAAAATTGTTATACCTTATCTTTTCTTTTCTAAGTTGTGACCTTATATCATTTGAGAATTTTTGAAATTTTCCTGAGACAACCTCATCTAAATCAACCTCCATTAGAAAATGAACCCCGCCTTTAAGATCTAGCCCTAAATTCATTTTTTGCGCATTCATAGATGTTAGCCATGCTGGCACGGTATTCACAAATGTTGGTAACGAATACAGAATGCTAAATACCATAATAAAGAGAACAAGTATTTTTTTGAATGATAAAATTTTCATGAAAGAATTATATTGATCCTTTTGGAAGTACTGTAGTAATAGAGCTTTTTCTCACTTTAATACTAACGTCATTTGAAATCTCTAACTCAATCACATCATCTTTTATTTTTATAATTTTTCCCATAATTCCATTTGAAACAACAACTTCTGTTCCATTTGATAGCGAATCAATTAATTTATTATGTTCTTTAACCCTTTTATTTTGAGGTCTAATTATCATAAAGTACATTATTACAAAAAATAAACCCACCATTATCAACATACTCATTCCGCCATCTGCCGCCGCAGGTGATTGAGCGTATGCATTATTTATTATATTCATGCTATTTTTACCTATAAATTTATATTATATTTTAATTTTCTTGATTTCGCGCATTATAAAACTTTTTTACAAAATCATCGAATCTATTCAATGCAATTGCTTCTCTCATTCTTAACATCAAGTCATGATAATAATACAAATTGTGGATGGTGTTTAGTCTTAATCCAAGTATTTCTTTACAATTATCTAAATGCTTTAAATAGGATCTTGAGAAGTTACGACATGTGTAGCACATACAATCTTCCTCTATAGGCATCATATCATCCTTATAGCGGCTATTTCTAAGTTTCAAAATTCCTTTTTTAGTATACAAAAATCCTGTTCTTGCATTTCTAGTGGGAATCACGCAATCAAACATATCTACCCCACGTATTACCGCCTCTACTAAGTCTTCAGGAGTCCCGACTCCCATTAGATATCTAGCCTTATTGGTTGGCATCTTATGAGCGATATTATCTAACACCCTATTTCTTTCTTCGGATGTTTCTCCAACAGATAATCCTCCGATAGCATATCCATCAAATCCTATTTCTATGAGACCTTCTAAAGATTTGTTGCGCAAGTCATCATGTATGCCACCCTGGATAATACCAAATAAATTACTTTTTTCTTTTGAGATAGATAATTTTGATTCCTTCCCCCAAATTAAAGATAAATCCAAAGATGATTCGGCTGTTTTTTTATCTGCCGGGTATGGCGTGCATTCATCAAACTGCATTATAATATCTGAGTTAAATTGCTCTTGTAGTCCAATTGATTTTTTAGCATTTAAAAAGACCTTCGCTCCATCAATTGGCGAATTAAAATAAACGCCCTCTTTTGTTATTTTTCTTAATTTAGCTAGACTAAAAACTTGGTACCCTCCTGAGTCAGTAATTATAGCGCCATCCCATTTCATAAACTCATGAATTCCGCCATGCTTACTTACAATGTCAACTCCGGGTCTTAACATTAAATGAAAAGTATTTGCTAAAATTATTTTATATCCAAGCTCACTTACTTCAGATGCAGCCATAGTTTTAACAGTTGCAGCAGTTCCAACTGGCATAAAACACGGCGTTTCAATATTATTATTATTGACACTCAATGTTCCTAACCTTGCTTTCCCAGAAGTATTTTTTATTTTGAAATCAATCATTATAATATTAGAGTCGAGTCCCCGTAGCTAAAAAATTTATAATTATTATTAATAGCAAAATTATAAGCTTCTAAAATTTTCTTAGTGTTATAAAAAGCAGAGATCATAACAAGCAAAGAAGACTTTGGTAAGTGAAAATTTGTTATCAGATGATCTACTGCTTTAAAGTCATAACCTGGTTTTATAAAAATATCTGTTTCGTAAAATTGTTCTGAGTTTTTTTCACTAGTATAAAAACTCTCAAGAGCTCTTGCTACAGTTGTTCCTACAGCTATAACCTTACCTTTTCTTAACCTACACTGTTTTATTTGCTCAACAGTATCTTCTGGAATTAGATAAAGTTCTGAATGCATCTTATGCTGAGTAATATCATGAGTTTTTATAGGAGAGAACGTGCCCATTCCAATGTGTAACGTAATTTTACATATTGGAATTTTTTTATCTATTAATTTATCCAAAACATTTTTATCAAAATGTAGTGCTGCTGTTGGTGCTGCTACAGAACCATACTTCTCCGCAAAGATAGTCTGGTAATATTCTTCGTCACTATCATCTGGATCTCTAGATATATATGGAGGTAACGGGATTGATCCATAATTCAATAAAAGATCTTCTACAAAATAATCTAGTATTTTTATTTCACATAATATTTGGTTATTTTTCTCTACCACAAGATTTACATTCTCTCCTACAATAATAATATCATTTTTTTTTAACTTTCTTGTGGACTTAATTTGGCAAATAAAACTCTCATTGTTAATGATTCTTTCAACTAATATTTCAACTTTGCCTCCAGTATTCTCTCTAAAACCAAAAATACGAGCAGGCATGACTTTAGTGTCATTAATTATAAGTAAATCATTTTCTGCAATATATTCATCAATATTATTAAACTTGTCATTTTTTAATTCATTTGTAGCCCTATTAATTACAAGTAATTTTGAATCACTCCTGCTTTTATTTGGCGTTTGAGCTATATTATTTTTAGGTAAAGAGAAATCAAAATCATTAATATTCATTTTTTAATTCTACCGAATTTGTTATAGTAACGTATTAAATAAGCCAACAGGGTATCATAAAGCAAATTTGACTCAAATTTAAATAGAATTAATATTATAAAAATTAGTCTATAATAAAGCCTGTCTAATCCTAGAAAAAATAATAGAATATTAACTAACTTATGAAAAATTACATTAATAAATATTTTGAAACGGTTTCAGAAAATTTTATGAATCTTAAGAGCCAGTCGAGCGAGATAAATGCCGCTGTAGATCAAATCGTAGCTTCTTTAAAGGCTGGAAATAAAATAATTTTTTGTGGTAACGGAGGGTCTGCTTCTGATGCACAGCACTTAGCAACTGAGCTCATAGGTAGATATAAAGACGACAGGCCTCCTTTAGCAGCTATAGCTATAACTACGGATACATCTGCCTTGACAGCTATTGGTAATGACTATGGTTTTGAAAATATATTCTCTAGACAGATTATTGGCATTGGAAAACCCGGGGACACTTTAGTCGCAATATCAACAAGCGGTAAAAGCAAGAATGTAATCAATGCTGTTCATTCAGCAGTAGCAAACAGCATAAAGGTCATAGGTTTTACTGGTCAAGACGAGTCAGAGCTTTCAAAATTATGCGATATTTGTATTAACGCGCAAAGCAAGAAAACGAACCATATTCAAGAAATGCATATAGCTATTGGCCAACTTATATGTGAAATTGTAGAAAAAGAAGTATTTAAATAAATATAATTTTTTATAGAAAATTAATTACTTCATCTAATTTTTTTATCTTTTTTGAATTGTTATATTCAACTTTATCCGAATAAAGAAATAGCTTTTTTATACCGGCTTTTTCTCCCGCCTGCATATCAGTTACTTTATCACCAACCAATAATGAGAGTGATAAATCTATACTATGGTCTATGGAAGCTTCAAAGAACATGCCAGGCTCTGGTTTTCTTCTGACGTCTGCTATTTTATATTTCCCTAAGCCCTCTATAGGATGTGTTGGGCAAAAATACACACCATCAACTGATGCTGAATTATCTGAAAACTCTCTTAGCATCCAATCATTAATTTCTAGGAATTGTTTTTCTGTATAAAAACCTCTTCCTATTCCAGACTGATTTGTAATAATAATTATCTTATAATTCAACTTTTTGGCCGCAGAGATAAGCTTAAAAATACCATCAATAAAAGAAAAATCGTTTTTCTTAAAAACGTAATTCTTATCAATATTTATCACTCCATCTCTGTCAAGAAACAATGCTTTATTTTTCATATTAAATATTTAAATCATGTATTTGTATTAACTTTAAGTCTATAATAAATTCCAATATAACATACTTAATATTTTCCAATATGACGATACTTATAACTGGCGGCGCCGGATTTATAGGAAGTAATTTCATTCTTAATTGGTTAGATATTAACAATAATAAAGACGACTATGCATTCTACTTAGAAAGTAGAATTTCTTTAAAAAACTATGTAAAAAGAATAGTGCATCGGGTACTTGCGTATATAATTTCAAAAATATGAAAACACAAATTATAATTCCCATGTCTGGTTTCGGTGAAAGGTTCAGAAGAGCTGGATACACCATACCTAAACCTCTAATTGAAATAGATGGCAAACCAATAATTGCGCATGTTATTGATATGTTTAAAGGTGAAGAAGACTTTCTTTTTATATGTAACCAAGATCATCTTAATGATAATAATTTTAATATGGAGAGTATTTTAAAAAAATACTGTCCTACAGGTAGAATAATTGGTATTCCAGCACATAAACTCGGCCCAATATATGCTGTTAATACAATTAAAGAGCTAATTGATGATAGTAGGCCAGTAGTTGTAAATTATTGCGACTTCACATGTTACTGGGACTGGAAGCACTTTATGAAATTCTCAAATGATACTAATTGCGATGGAGCTATACCAGCATATAAAGGATTTCATCCTCACTCTTTGGGAAAAACTAATTATGCTTATATGAAAGAGTCTGATGGTTGGCTTGAAGATATCCAGGAAAAAGAGCCCTACACTGAAAATAGAATAAATGAATTTGCATCAAGTGGGACATACTATTTTAAATCTGGTAAATTAATGAAAGACTCATTTGACTATGTTATTAAAAATAATATTAATGTGGGAAATGAGTTTTATGTAAGCTTAGCGTACAAGTATTTATTAAAAAATAATCTTAATGTCTCGGTATATCCTCTACAACATTTTATGCAATGGGGGACTCCTGATGATGTTGACGAGTATAATAACTGGTCCAATACTTTCAAAGATATCTTATCAAAAAAATATGAAAATATTTCAAAAATTAATAGGTATCAATCTAATATAATAGCTATGGCAGGATTAGGGAAAAGATTTTCTGATGAAGGGTATAAAAAAACTAAGCCAATGATTGATGTGTCAGGAAAACCTATGGTTCTCCAGGCAGCTAATGACTTACCGGCGTCTATGTCAAATACTTACGTATTAAGATCTGATATGCAAGACTACAAGAAGATAATAAAAAATATAGAGAAAAGTGATGTATCTTCGTCTTTTAAGATACTAGATAACGTAACTGATGGACAAGCGTCAACTGCTCTAATAGGCTTAGAGCATTTGGAAAAATTATCTAATAAGCCTTTGGGAGCCATAACATTTGGAGCTTGTGATTCTGGCTTTTTGTACGATTTTGATGAGTATAAAAAACTAATAAATAACGACGATGTTGATGTGATAGTTTGGGCAGCTAGAGGTAATATAAATGCCAGAAGAAAACCTGAGATGTTTGGTTGGATCGAAGAAAAAAACTGTAAAATTTCCAATATATCAGTGAAAGTGCCTTTAGATAATCCTAAGAATGATCCTATGGTAGTAGGAACCTTTACGTATAAAAAGTCACAAGATTTTAAAGACTCAGTAGCACGTTTGAAATCAAGAAAAGGCTTAGTTAATGGAGAATTCTATATAGACTCATGCATAAATGATTCTATAGCATTAGGATTAAACTGCTATATTTTAGAAGTATCAAGCTACCTCTCATGGGGAACGCCAGATGATTTAAAAACTTTTGAGTACTGGCAGTCTTGCTTTCATAAGTGGCAAGGGCATCCTTATAAGCTAGAAAATGATTCTCGTGTATATAAAAATTCAATAAATTCTTTAGAAGTAAAATATAAAAAAATAGTACCAGAAATTATAAAGCCTAAGGATTGATGATATGCTAAAAAAACAACTAATTTTTTTTTTAATAAGGTAATCTTGTCTCGAACAATTCTTCTGTCCGTCTCTATTTCTGTCTCTCCAGGCCCTCTCATTCCAATTCCACCTTTCTGTCTCTCTAAATGAGTCCAGAGTCCTTTTAGCCTAGGAAGAATATATTGGTATTGAGCGAGTTCCACTTGATTTCTAGCTGAGCTAGTTTTAGCTCTTTGAGCAAAAATATCTAGTATCAAACCGGT
>ENA-ORXF01000811-ORXF01000811.1-marine-metagenome-genome-assembly--contig:-NODE-811-length-21357-cov-5.764709_pt1 | contig 21357 bp, 14 predicted proteins | sample MGYA00237864_ERZ511476 | MGnify/ENA primary metagenome ERZ511476 (study PRJEB26306, sample SAMN06343908) | marine metagenome | isolation source: coastal waters | place: Atlantic Ocean: West Antarctic...
AATCTGTTGATTTTTGGAATACTTTAAAAGCGCACTGTGGAAAATCATATGAAGGAAAAATTATTGCAGGAGCTAAAAAAGGAGATGGCTTTACTGGAGAAAAGTTAGTAATGCATGTGCGTTCTTGTGAGGAAAACACCATTAGAATTCCCTTTTTTGTTGGTGATGATAAATCGCGTACTTGGGTTTTTACCCAAAGTGATGCGAAGTTGATACAATTAAAACACGATCACAGGCACAAAGATGGCTCCGAAGATAAAATAACACAATATGGTGGGGCAAGTCCGAATACAGGCTTAGATAGCATTCAGTTTTTTCCAGCAGACCAATATACGTCAAACTTAATACCGTATGCTTCTAACAATGTTTGGTGGGTTACTTTAGATGCCTCTAGCTTTACTTATAATTTGCGAAGAATAGGAACCGATAGATTTTTTTCTGTAAAATTTGATCTCACAAAAGAAATAGAAACTCCAAGTGCACCTTGGGGAAGTGAAGATTAATTTATTTCATAAGGATGTAAGGAAACCAGCATTAAACTCTGAGAGGAAACTTTTATATACCGACGTTTCCATTCGTTTTAGCAGCTTGTGTTTTAAACACCTTCTTAGTTTTTAAACAAGTATAAGCGCGCTTTTTTTTATAAACAGATCGAAGTTGAGAGTATCTATTAAATGTTTTTTAAGCAGAAAGTCAAGAGTTAACAGCGTTATTCTTTATTCGTAAATAACTACTTTGGAACACTAATTTTAGCGCAAGAGACAGGATCTAAACCTGTTGTAATGGTCTTCATTTATTGAAGTTTATAAAATAAAAATGCCTCACAAAAGTGAAGCATTTTTATTTTTAACTTATGTAATTAAAACCTATGAACGGATATGACCTTCACCAAAAATATAATACTTGTTGGTTACTAATTTTTTTAATCCTAAAGGTCCTCTGTGGTGTAATTTATCCGTACTAATAGCCAATTCTGCACCTACACCTAATTGCCCACCATCGGTAAAACGAGTAGATGAATTTTTATACACAGCAGCACAATCCACTTCTTGCATAAAATCTGCGGCATTTTCGTCATTTGTCGTCATGATCGATGCTGAATGTCCTCCACAATACATATTGATCATTTCAATAGCTTCGTCTAAGTTACTTACAGCACCAAAACAACATTTTAAGGCCAAAAACTCTTCGCTCCAAATAGTATCATCTGTAATTAATGTCTCGTCTTTTAGCACATTTTTCACAGCGGTATCTACTAAAATAGTTACATTTCTTTCTTTCAAAACAGTCTGTAGCTCTTTTAATTTACCCTCAAAATTCGGAATGTTTTTATTGATAAGTATTTTGTCTAAAGCATTACAAGCAGAAATTTTATCAGTTTTTGCATTGATAATTACGGCTACTGTTTTTTCCCAGTCGGCATTTTCATCAATATATATAAAGTTATTTCCTCTTCCGCTGATTAAAACAGCACATTTTGCATGCTCCTTAACAAAGTCAATTAAACGTTCACCACCTCTAGGTACCACTAAATCTAATTGCTCTGTAGGATTTTTTAAAAAAGACTGCGTTTCTTCTCTGTTCATTTGCAGTAATTTTATGTAATCCTTGCTTACCTCATTTTCTGTTAATGCTTTGTGCCATAAATCTACCAATACTTTATTACTAAAAATAGCTTCCTTACCACCTTTTAGTAAGATTTTATTGTTCGATTTAAAAGCTAATACTGCGGCTTCTACGGTAACATCTGGTCTCGATTCATAAATAATCATGATCGTTCCAAAAGGTGCCGTTTTGTTGGTTACTTTTAGGCCGTTTTCTAAAGTTTCATCACTAATAATTTGATTTACCGGGTCTTCTTGCGCTTTTACTTCATTGATGGCAGTAATCATTCCATCAATTTTTTTATCATTTAAAATCAAACGATCAAACATAGCTTGATCTTCTTTATGAAACGCGTCTAAATCTTTTTTATTTGCCTGCAATAACAATGCTCGATTTTCATCAAGAATTTTTGTCATGCTTTTTAAAACGTTGTTTTTTATTGTAGTGTCTAATAATTTCATGCTGTAAATTTTAAAGTGCCACTTTTGTACCAACAGATTTTCCGTCGATAATATCAATAATGGTATTGTCTCTTTTCCCGTTTGCGATGTATGTTGGAATGTTATTAGCTGCAGCATCTTGCGCATGATCTAATTTAGAACCCATTCCACCACGTCCTTCGCCAGGTTTTTTCTCACTGTCTTCAATGTATTTATCCAAATCATCATTAGGATTTACATTAGTTATTAAATTACTGCTTTCAGATTCTGGGTGTCCTGAGTACAATCCATCTGTATCTGTTAAGATAATAAGTTTATCGGCTTTCATTAACTTGGCAATCAAACCAGCCAATTCATCATTATCCGAAAACATAGACATGGTTACAGAAACAGCGTCATCTTCATTTGCAATTGGAATTACGCCTTCAGCTAATAAACCTTCACAGCATTTAATCATATTCTCTCTGTGAATTCCTTCACTAAAATCTCTTTTAGTTGGCAAGACTTGTGCACATTTCATTCCATAATCATTGAAAATATTGTAGTAATGGCGCATCATTCTTGGCTGACCAATAGCAGAATACACCTGTCTTCTTTGCGTTTCATCCTCAATTGAAGACTCTCCTAAGACTTCTCTACCTGCAATAACAGATCCAGAGGAAACTAAAATTGAAATAATTCCGCGTTCATACAACTCTGCAACTTGTTTTACCAAGCGCCTTAAAACAGGGGTAACAATTCTGTTATTCCTGTTTGTCATTACATTTGTTCCTACTTTTATAACTATTCTTTCTGTATACATCTTAGTTTTCTTTATCTAATTCAACGGCTCTATTAAATGCTGCAAATGCTGCATCTTTAATCAATCCGTTTACGTTATTATCTTGCATAGAATCTAAGGCTGCTCTCGTGGTTCCCCCTTTTGAAGCCACTTTTTTGATCCAAGAATTTGGAGACAAGTTAGATTGATTGAAGAGCTCTATAGCTCCTGTAAATGTTTGGCTCACTAAAACCGAAGAGTCGTTTTTTGAAAACCCCATTGTTAAAGCAGCTTCCATCATGCTTTGCATGAAATAGAAAACATATGCCGGTCCACTACCAGAAATTCCTGTAGAGGCATCAATGAATTTTTCACTAGTTACTTCCATAGATTTCCCCGTGGTATCTAGTAAACTTTCAATGGTTAGTTTTTCTATTCTTGATATTTCCGGAGAAGTTACATAAGAGGTCAAACCCTTGCCAATTTGAGCTGGAAGATTTGGCATTGCTCTTACAATCTTAACTAAACCAGAGTATTTTTTAATACTGTCAATATTAATACCAGCCATTATAGATACTAAAACTTGACCTGGCTTTGTATAAGGTTTTAATTTTTTAAAGAGGTTCTCTGCATGGTATGGCTTTACAGCGATAAATATAATGTCTGCCTTTGGCACACAATCTTCTAATTCCTTAAAAGCGTCAAAGTGAGAAATTTCGTTCAACTCCTCAAGCTTTTCCTCGGAATTATCTAAAATCATGATGTTTTTTTTCTTTAACAATTTTGATTTTGACATTCCTTGAGCATAAGTAAGTCCCATGTTTCCTGCTCCAATTACTAAAATTTTCATTTTGTTTCTATTAAGTATTATTAATATTCTTTGGTTGTATGCCACTAGGATGCTTAAAGACAATTCTATTATTTTTTGAATTAAATCTTTTTCAATATCAAAACTTGCCTTACAATGCTATCATTTACTTTTGAAAGCGTTATAGTTAGATTAACTCGGTTGTTTTGTATTAGATACTTGTGGCTTTCTTATTGATTTTAAAAATTTTTACATTTTGTTTAACCTCTTTACGCAGAGGTTTGATATTTTGTTTATTTTTAAAAAGAACACCTTTATAAGGGTGTTTGAGGTTTTTTTAATTACTGTTTTAAAATTCTTTTCTTGTAAAGAATAAACGGAGTAATCAGATTGTTAAAATGTTTTTATAACAATGAACGATATTCAATTTGGAAGGATTTTTTTGATAATCCTCCTAGAATATGTGATGAAGGTGAAAGGGCTTTTAGACTAATTTTTATGCACTAATTTATAGTTACTAAAAAATTAAAATTAAAAATAATATGGTTACGCATTTTTGCGTACTTATTTTAATAAAGCGCAAAGGTACAATAATGCTTGCTTTTTGGCAAATTATAGCTGAATAAATAAAAAATCAACTCAAAACAGCTTAATTTTTACATTTTATTACCAACACAATTAATTGCAGAAAACCTCACTAAATTTGTTTTGGAATACCTTAAAACAACATTGTGCCAAAGTATATTTAGGTGGGATGGTTGTATAAACTTTTTTAGGATACCTCTTAGAGGATAAAATTATGAATGTATTTAAATTCTTTTAAGAAAATAGAGTTGGCATTATTTTTTATTGAAGAGCTCAAATCTCTGTACATAGTTTTCGAATAAATGATGATCAATTCATTTAGTACTCGCATTGTTTAGCATATAAACCTGCTATTAATTGCTAAATAAAGCAATAGGGTGGTGTAAATTCTCAGACTTTTTTTTGCTAGATAGTTAGTTTTTCTTTGTATGAGAATGTTTAATAAATTTGAAATGCAATTAAAGAATTATCAACTTTTTAATTGAGGTTACAGCATTTTCTTCTGTTTCATAATTCACGGGTATTGCCAAGTTTTTTTTCAAGACAACATAAAATCATTTTAAATTTTTTCCCTTAAAACAGCAATTTCGTCACGTAATTTTGCGGCTACAATAAAGTCCAACTCTTTTGCTGCAGCCTCCATATGTTTGCGCTTTTCTCTGATGCGTTTTTCTATTTCTTCTTTGGGTAAATATTGTAAATCTTGCTCTGCGGCAACTTGCTTGGCATTGTCATAGTGATAACTAGAAACTGCAGATTTTGTTAGTGTTTCGTCTATTTTTTTATTGATTTGTGTCGGAGTAATATTATGTTTTGTGTTGTATGCAATTTGTTTATCTCTTCTACGATCTGTTTCATCCATCGTTTTTTGCATACTTTTTGTCATTTTATCTGCATACAAAATTGCCAAACCATTTACATTTCTTGCAGCTCTTCCGATAGTCTGAGTAAGCGACTTTACATTTCTTAAAAATCCTTCTTTGTCAGCATCTAAAATTGCAACCAAAGAAACTTCGGGCAGATCTAAACCTTCACGCAATAAGTTAACACCAATTAAAACATCAAATAAGCCTTTCCGCAGATCTTTTAAAATTTCTACACGCTCTAAAGTATCTACATCAGAATGAATATATCTACAACGAATGTCTACTCTTGTTAGATATTTTGTTAATTCTTCTGCCATTCTTTTGGTAAGCGTTGTGACCAAAGTACGTTCGTCTTTTTCTACTCTAATTTGAATTTCTTCAATTAAATCATCAATTTGATTTAAACTGGGCCTTACTTCAATAATAGGATCTAATAAACCAGTAGGTCTAATAATTTGTTCAATAAATACACCTTCTGTTTTCTGCAGTTCGTAATCTGAAGGAGTTGCAGAAACAAAGATGGTCTGATTTTGTATGGCTTCAAACTCATCAAATTTTAAAGGTCTATTATCCATTGCAGCAGGCAATCTAAAACCATATTCTACCAAGTTTTCTTTCCTACTTCTATCACCACCATACATGGCATGCGTTTGAGGAACAGTAACATGACTTTCATCAATTATCATTAGATAATCGTCAGGAAAGTAATCTAACAAGCAGAAAGGTCTTGTTCCGGGTTCTCTGCCGTCTAAGTATCTCGAGTAATTTTCAATTCCCGAACAATATCCTAATTCGCGTATCATCTCTAAATCGAATTCCGTACGTTCTTTAATTCTTTTTGATTCTAAAGGTTTTTCCATTTCATTGAAGAAATCAACTTGTTTCATCATATCTTCTTGAATCTGATGAATGGCATTCTGTAAAATATCTGGAGAAGTAACAAATAAATTTGCAGGGTAAATACTTAGCTCTTCAAAGGTATTTATAACCGCGTTACTTTCTAAGTCGAATAACTCTATTTCTTCTATTTCGTCACCAAAAAAGTGAATTCGATATCCGTTATCTCCATAAGAGGGATACACAGTTACCACATCTCCTTTTACTTTAAAGGTTCCACTTTTTATTTCATGTTCTGTTCTGGAGTATAAACTTTGCACTAATTGATGTAAAAATTTTGTTCTAGAAATTAGTTGTCCTACTTCAACTGGAATTACATTTTTTTTAAATTCTGTAGGATTTCCGATACCGTATAAACAAGAAACAGAGGCAACCACCAAAACATCTCTTCTACCAGAGAGTAGGGAAGAAGTAGTACTTAAACGCAAGCGCTCGATATCTTCATTAATAGATAAATCTTTCTCTATGTAGGTTCCTGTTACGGGAATGTATGCTTCTGGCTGATAATAATCATAGTAAGAAACAAAATATTCAACTGCATTTTCTGGAAAAAACTGTTTAAATTCTGAATATAGCTGGGCGGCCAACGTTTTATTATGTGCTAAAACCAGGGTTGGTTTTTTTACTTCCTTTACAACATTCGCTACTGTAAAAGTCTTACCAGAACCCGTTACACCTAAAAGTGTTTGAAACTTTTCGCCAGCATTAATTCCATCAGAAAGTTCTTTAATTGCTTGGGGTTGATCTCCTGTTGGAGAAAATTCTGATACTAAGTTGAATTCCATATTACAAAAATACGGATACTAATTGTAAACCTATTTTCTTATGAGACTAAAAGTTCCAATTTTTTTTATGATGTGATCGTTTATATCTATAATTTCTGCTTTGTACCAATAGGAATTAGAAATTTGTAATTTGCTGTTAAAACGGCCGTCCCATCCCAAACTATCAAAATCATTTATAATACCTACCGTTTTTCCAAGGCGGTTATAGATTATAATTTGAATTGATTTATAAAATTGAGCATTCAGACCTCTAATGTTCCAGAAATCATTTTTTCCGTCTCCGTTTGGGGTAAAAAAATCTTGCACTCCCAAAACAGAAACTGTTTGTTGAATTGGACTTTCACATTTGTTTACATCTTGCACATATATAGTTCTAAGGCCTGCGGTGACTTCTGTAAATGTGTATGAAGAATCATTATTGCTAAAGAAATTTATATTATCTAAAGAAAACTCATAAGAGCTGTTACCAGAAATAGTAACTGCTACCTTATTATTTGTCTCCTCTTCTGTATTAACTAAAACGTTAGAAAATAAGGGCAGTTCCGGATTTTTAACAGTAAATTCTTTGGTGCTAGTGCACTCAATGCCATTTTCCGTGCTGAAAACGGTTAAAGAAAAGTCGCCTATTTTATCTAATGTAAAGTCTTTAGCATTAGTTATCGTGTTTCCAGTACTGTCCTGCCATTCAAAATGAGTATTGCTTGCGTCTGCAGAAATAATTACCGGTGGTTTTAAATCAGGATAAAAACAAATCGTGTACGTAGTGTTGATATTGTCTATTTTGGGAGGTTCATTTAGTGCTAAATTAAAAGATGCTACTCCACCACAACCCAAAGGCGTATCTACTCTTACCCAAATTAAGGTAGATTTAGATGTAAAATTACCGTCTAATTCATCTGTAGTTAGTTGCGCACTAAGTGCATCTGGGTAAAACCTAATTTTATCATTAGTACTTAAGTTAAGTGCTGTTCTTACAGCTGTTCTCTTTAGGTCTAAGTTAAAAACACCCATATTTTCAATAGCAGTATCACTGGAAGCGCTACAAGTAAAAAAATCTTCTATATTTCCTAATTGAACAAAAGCGGATTCAATAAAGAAGTTCTGAATTACATAGCATCCTTTATCATTGTATATTCTTACAAAAATTTCGTTTCTACCTGTATTTTCATAATTGGATGGGTTGTTTATTTCATTGATACCAGCTGCTGCATTTTCTTCGCTTTTGTAAAAACGCATACTGTTTATTAAATCAGCTTCTATGATATTGTCTTTTATAGCCCTTAAGTTAAAAAAGTCTGTTCCGTTATTATCAACATCACATTGAATCATCTCTTTATTACTTATTGTGAAATTGTTAGGGGTATAAATCTCTATCTCTTTAGAAACATAAATTTCTCTATTATTTATAGTAATGGTGCAGGTAACGGTGTAAAATCCTGAAGTGCTATACACGTGTTTTGGAATTATTTCTGTAGAGGTATTGCCGTCTCCAAAATCCCATTTAGCTGCAGTTATAGTTGCATACGTATCTATTTCGAATAAGGTATTATTGTTAAGACAGCCACTTTCCGTTTGTATTCTGGTTCTAAAGTAAGATTGAATAAAGTTAGGCAGCCCCAATCTTGATTTACCTGTACTTAAATTAATTATATTTTCGCTAAAAACAGCCAAGGTTTCAGTACTATTTTTGGGAGGTGTAATGATACTTAAAAAATCTCCTTCAATACTTTCACTTTCTGCAGTAGTTAGATATATATTACCATCTTTTGCTAGTTGCATATAGCTTTTTCCATTGCTAGAGATATGTAGTTCTTGTCTGTCTGCGATGTTATTTGTAGGGTATTGGAAAATTATATTTTTCCCTTTATCGATGGTTTCTACATAGATGTATTTAGAGTCTTTAGAAAACGCTATTCCATGGGCTTTGGGTCTCGAACTAATAGATGCCATACCTTCTCCATGCACAATCCTTAAAAAAGTAGCATCCTTTGTTTTTCCTGTTTCTGTATCAAAACCAATAAGGCTTGCACTTTCATTCGCTAGTAGTAAAAATTCACCACTAGGAGCCGCTTTCAAAGCTCCTTCATTAATAAAAAGAGGATTCGATAAATTAGACAAAACAGGCGCCATGTCTACTCCATTTTCATCAATTTTAAAAGCATAAAACGTGTCAAATTTAGAACTTGTTTTCAATTCTTTTCCAAAGGAAACAACCCAAATACTACTGCCATCTTTTGCGTGCACAGCTGTTAACTTTTCTGAAACCAAAGAAGTTAAAAGTATGTTCTTCGTGATTACTTTACCAAGACCACTCTCTTCATTCATATCTATAATAGAATAGTACAATCCTGCAGGAATTAAAGGGCCAAATCTTGGGGGACTATTAGAGTTTTTAAGTGTAATTAAATAATAAATATGAGAATTATTCGGTTTTGGAACGATGATAGCCGTTTGTAGTACCTCATTATCGCTTGCTAATAAAGCACCATTTTCCATTTTTACGTGGTTCTTATTATACACAAATGCACCCGATGTGTAAAACAATAAATTACCACTTTTGTCAGAAATTGAAGCGCTACCAAAGGGCGTACTCATATTGCTATTCAGAAGAACAGTAGGCCTTTCATAGTAATTAAACTTTAAGGCGGCATTATTGCCAAAATACCAGTTTTCTGTTTCTCTTTGAGAAAAGGAATTGATAACGGTAAAAAGCAACAACAATGGGGTGATTAGTCTACTTTTTTTCAATATTTTATTTTCTTAAAAGTGAAAAATTGCCTGTTTTATGAATGGTTTGTTTTGATGCATCTGCTGGTATTAGTGTAATGGTATACCAATAATCATCTGAGGTTAGTTTTTTACTATTGTAGGTTCCGTTCCATCCGTTGCTATCTATTGGTATTTGTGCCACTAATTTACCATATCTATTAAAAATATTGATGCTACTGTTCGGATAAAAAGTTTTGTTAGCACCTTTAATTACCCAAGTATCATTTTTATTATCTCCGTTAGGTGTAAAGAATTTAGGGAATTGCAACACAGATACCTGCAGGGTTGCATTGGGTACACAACCGTTTTTATCATTTACAATAATGGTATAGATACCACCTTCTAGATTCTCAAAAACGGGTTCTTCTTGATAAAAGGTTGTTGTATTTTGGTCGTCATTTCTCAAGGCAAATTGGTAGTTACCAGGTCCTAAATCATTATTGAGGGTATCAATCACAATCGATAAGTTACTTTCACTTCCAATAGTATTACCTTCATCTATTATGGTTACATAACTAGCTAATAATGTCGCTGGGTTGGATTCTTTTACCACAATAGTTTCTGCTCTAGTGCACATTGTACCATTTGTGGTTGTTGCCGTTACGGTGTAGTTTCCACCTGTAGTTACCTCTAAATTATCAGCTGTGCCTACTTCGTTTCCGTTGTTATCTCGCCACACATAACTATAAATAGCTGCAGGGTTTTCTACTGCAATATTTTTAGGAGTATCATTTAAGCAAACTATTTGAGGAGAAGTTACCGTAAAGCTTGGCAAAGCATTTACGATTACCTCAAAAGTAGCGTCATCATTTACGCAAGAAGTCGTTTTATGCTGAATTCTCACATACATGTTTTCTACAGCATTGTTATTTGTGTAAGGCGATGCAATTGGCAGGTCGCCAGAAGAAGCGTTGGCTTGCGAACTGTGAAAAGTTACCTGGTAATCATCAGGCTCTTGAGATGCGCCTAAAAGTATCGGGATTTGGCTATCTAAATCTATATTTTGAATAACCCCGTTGGCATCATCGCCATCTAAATCATTATCACAATAAGACAGGTTAGAAATAGCTGTAAAAGTAGGTTCTGGATTTACAATTACCTCAAAGTTAGAAATGCCGTTTGCACACTTTGTTGATGCGTTGTAGACTCTCACATAGATGGTTTCTTTGTTTGGAATTGTGTTAGAGTAGGGCGATAGTAACTCGTTTGTTCCATTTTGTGCTTCTGCTAAAGAATGGTGGTAAGTTACAGTATAGATGTTCGGATCTTGATTTCCTAGAATTTCGTTTGTTTGACTTTCTAAATCGATTGTTTGTGAAAAACCATTTCTTGCAGAACCATCACTATTATCGTCACACACTTCTAAATCTTCAACAAAATTAGCAATTGGTAAAGGGTTTACAATTAGCTGAAATGAATTGTGGTCTGTGAAGCAACCGGTGTTATTATTGGTAACTCTTACGTAGATGGTTTGTAGGTCTCTTATTGTATTTTCAAAAGGAGAAGCTTGCGGGTCATTTCCAGAATTTGCATCAGTTTTAGAAAGATGATACGTTACGTTATAATCGCTGTCACTTTGTGAACCTAAGATACTGGGTGTTTGACTTTCTAAATCGAAATTTTGTACAATTCCGTTTGTAGCATCACCATCATTTGCAGCGTCACACAATTCTAAATCAGTACCTTGGTTTGCTGTTGGCACAGGATTTGTTTTTAGATACAATTCTCCAGAACCGTTGCAATTGTTATTATTTTTATTGGTAATTTTAAAATAGATTGTTTGTTTTGTGATATTGGATGGATATCCAATGTTCCTATAGTTTGAAATGTCTGCAATTTCATTTACAACGGCAGTTCTATCTTCGTTTGTTTCAAAGTATGCAATTTCTAAATCGGGTTGTAAAGTTGGGGGGAAAAATGCAAGAATTTCTCCATTAGCCTCACTAAAATCAAAATTAGTGATGCCATCTGCATCATTGTTCAAAGGACCATCAGTACCCTCTTTTTCAAGAAAATCGTCACAGACACTAGGGAAATCTTTATAATAATTTACATCAGCTGCTGCTTCTACCTCTAAATTTATTTTAGAAATTCTATAACAATTTTCATCAGAGATTGTTCTTACCCATGCAGTTGCTGTTCTATTTACAGGATACCTTAATTTATCGGCTACTTGTGGAGTTCCAGAAATAGCCGCTGCTTCTGTTTCAAAATAAGTAAAATTTTCATTTAGATAATTGGTAGAAATACTAATTTCTGCTTCTGTTAGGTTGATGGTAGAGATTCTATCTAAATTATCATCACATTGCAGTAGTTCTGAAGAACTGGCTACTGTGGGCAGTTCATTTACAATTAAATTAAATGTTTTAGAGGCATCAAAACAGGTGGCGTTGTCCCTGTTTTCTACACGTACATAGATTGGTTGTGAATTTGCAGTTGTGTTCGTGTACTTGGTTGTTTTGGGTATTACTTCTGAAGTAGCACTTGTTTGTGCGCCGTTTTGAGTAATATGGTATGAAACAGTATATTGATTTTGGTCTAAGCTTCCCAGTATTTGTGCATCTTTATTCTCTAGGATGAAGTCATCTACAAAGCCGTCTGTATCAGACCCTACAGAAGTATTGTCACAAAAAGGATAATCTGTAGGCGTTTCTGGCACAGGAAAACCGGTTACTGCAATGGTAAATGTGGTAATATCAAAACAAGTATTAGGCACCTCTTTATGATGTGCTCTTGCGAAGATAGTTACTGTACTTCCTGTATTTACGGTATACGGATTTGGTAAATCTGTACCTGCAACGTTGTCATTCGCTGCAGACAATGTACTGAAATATAAAATCTCGAAATTTGAAATTGTAGGATTTGAAACATTTAGTATTTCAGCATCTTTTTCATTTGACAAGTTAAACTCGTTAAAGCCACTAAGATCTGCATCACAAGAAACAACAGCTGTTGGTTGTGTTGCTAGCGGAGTTTCAAAAAACAAGATTTCTACTTCATCGGTGCCTATTCCACCAGTATCATCTGTAACTTCTACTTTGTAGGTGCCTGATACGTTATCATTAATTGTAAGAGTTGCATTTGTTTCTCCACTAATAAGGCCAAAACCAGCACCAGTGTCTATGAACCAGCTATATCCGGTAGGCGAGCCATTAGCCGGTGTTGCGTCTAAAGTAACAACCGTATCATTGCAAATTTTTTGATCTGCACCAAGTTCACCAGCTACAATAGAGCAGTCAGATACTCCTGCATCTGCATTTCCTAAATTTGTTTGCTCTAATTTTATAAAACCTTCTATTCCTTCAAAATTAGAAATTAAAAGGATATAAAATTTTCCAGCCTCTGCACTTGGTATTGTAAAACGCTCTTGAGGTTGACCTGACCAACTACAGTCAATAATGTTGGTTCCATCTTCATCGTTTAAATAATAAGAGGGCTCTACTGTGTTGTCTGGACATGCTCCTGTGTCGCAGTTTTTAGCCAGAATAGTGCAATTACTCTCTGGATTATCAAAAGGACCCCAAGCAATAAAATCTACATCTATTGGGAATCCAGAAGTGTTTCCATTTGAATCAAAAGCAGTATTTTGAACAATGTTAAAGTCTAATTTTCCCGTTTGACCTACTTTAATATAAAACCAGGCAGAGTTGGGTGTTTCAATTAAACAGCCAAAAGCACCTTGATCTGGTTGCCCAACTACATTTGGGAATATTTTTACACCAGAACTGTCCGAGCACGCGGGCTCTGCAGCGTCACAAGTTGGTGAGCCGTTCTGCGTATATAAATTTGATATAAAAAATAAAAGTATAAGGGTGAGAAACTTCTTCATTTCACTATATTTTTTTGCATAACATCAAATATATTTAAAAAGTTTTATAAATCTCTCTTTTTTAACAATGCAAAAGACAAATACATAAAGACAAACGTCCAAGTAGCAACAATTAGAATTGTAGAAAAGTCTACTGCATAGCTTTTAGTAAAAGTTTCGCCTATTTGATTGGCAACAGATCTAACGGCACCCAATCTTGTAAAAGGTTCTTTTATGAGGTTGGCCATTGCTTCAAAAGGTAAAAATTGCATTACTGTATCTACTTTTTCTGAAGTGTTTTCTGCACTTTTAAAGCTCCAAAACAAATATCCTTTAAAAATATTTTCAATAAAAAACCAAACAACCATAGCACCAACTGCAAAGGCAGATCTTTTTACTAAAATACCAAAGAATAAACCCATAGAAAAGAAGCCTACTAGTTTTATAAAAAAAGCAAATAAGTACTGTAAATCTGAGGTAATGATTGCAAATTCATTGTAATCTGAGTAGGTAAGTCCTAAAATTAAAGAAACGACAAAAACAAAAATTGTAGAAACGAAAGCGAATAGCACAACCGTATAAAATTTAGAAAGTATAAATTCCTTTTTACTTAAACCATCAATTAAGTTCTGTTTTAGTGTTTTATAGCTGTATTCATTTGCCATCATAGAAACAATTACTAAAAGTAAAAAGAATTTTAAAATTGCAGCAATGTACGTGTTAAAGTGCCAGATGTAGGGAAAGTTAAAGATTCCTATTTCTGCCAAATGAAACTTAATAGGTCCAACATCAAACTTTATGGCTGCTATTAAAGAAATGCAAGTAAGCAAACCAAAATAGATTAGTGATAAAACTTTACTAGCGCTATTGTGTTTTAATTTATGAAACTCTATTGTTAATAATCTGAACATTATATTTTATTTTAGGTAATTTTATTAAGAATTATAAACTTTAAAAAGCTCAATTATAAAAAAAGGAGGTTAGTTGTTGTTTGTCAAATCTAAGAATTGTTGTTCTAAACTAGGTTTGCGTTTTACTAAATGACTTAAATAGATGCCTTTTTCAAAAAGAAAAGTATTTATTTCGGTTGCTGAAATTGCATCATTTAACGTTGCAATAATTGTATCATGGTCTTTAGTTACTTTTTGTATAGAGCTGTGCATTTCTAAAGCCGCTAAAAGTTTTTCTTCATCCTTTTCTACTTTCAACTCAAACAAACCTTTAGAAGCAGTCATTTCATCAACTCTTCCGCTATAGAGTTTTATTCCTTCTCTAATAACCACAACATGAGAACATACTTTTTCAACTTCATCTAGTAGGTGAGAGGCTAGTAAAATAGTGGTTCCTTTGCTTGCAATTTCTGTTATAATTTGTCTAATTTCATGAATTCCTTGCGGATCTAAACCGTTGGTAGGTTCATCTAAAATTAGAACTTCAGGATCATTTAACAAAGCAGATGCTATTGCCAAACGTTGTTTCATGCCTAAAGAAAAAGTACTGAATTTACTATTTTTTCGGTCGTAAAGATTTACAGATTTTAATTTTTCATCAATTTTTTCCGTGGAAATTTCTTTGATAGTGCAAATCAGTTTTAGGTTTTGAACTGCGGTCATATAGGGATAAAAGTTCGGTCGTTCTATTATAGCACCTACTTTCTTTAAAGCCTCATGTGTAGATAACTTACCGTCAAACCAAGAAAATTCTCCTGAATTTTTGTTTACAACATTTAAGATAATACCTAAGGTGGTAGATTTTCCACTTCCATTGGGCCCTAAGATTCCGTACACATTTCCTTTTTGAATATCAAAAGAAAGGTTGTTTACTGCATGAACAGCACCGTATTTTTTATCGAGATTTTTAAGAGATAAGATTGTTTCCAAGGCAATTGAGTTTAGTCGTTTATATTTGTAAGACGACTAATTTACAATTTTGTTACTTGGAAAGAGTTTAATTATTTATTCGTTTCAGTATGTAATTGTTGAAGAATGTATTTATTAAGTACCCCGTTTAAATAGATAAATGGGTAAAAGTAAAGAGGGTTCAATAAATAAGCAATTACGCCTATTTAATACTCATTATAATCGAAATCGTCAAAACTCCCAAACTCATCATCTGTATCTTCTTCAACACCAAAACCATCGTCTAGTTTTTCGGCAATAAATTCTTTTTCAGGAGCTTCACTAGGAATTTCACCAACGGTTAAAATAATTTGAGGTAAACCTTCTTTTTTCTCAGTAGAAATTTCAATAACATCTACATAGAAAGTCCACATTTTTAAGAAGTCATAGACATAGATAAGTTTGTCATTTATTACGGGCAATGTTTCTTGTAAAAGACAGGTTTTCATTGAAATACCTTCACCAATTTCTTCCATATTAAACAAAGGAATTTCTTCACCTTGCGTCCATTCATCATCTGTTCTATAAAAAGAAGCCATTTCTTGGCCTTTAAAACCAAATGATTTGGCAATTGTTAAGTGTAAATCTTCTAAATTTAAGTTGCTGTCAACTAAAATAGTTCTAATTACATCTTCTTTTGTGTCTAAAATTACGCGTATTTTGTACATGGAATGCTTTAACTTATCAGTTGCAAAAATACAATTTTTTATACGTATTTTTACATATTAAAGAATTGATTATGGACAAAATTACCACTTTACAGATATTTAATGAGCGTTCTAAGAATACGCTTATGGAAACTCTTGATATTGAATATGTTGCTATTGGAGATGATTTTTTAACAGCAAAAATGCCAGTGAACCCTAGGGTTCATCAGCCTTACGGTCAATTACATGGTGGTGCAACTGCTGCGTTGGCAGAGAGTGTTGGTAGTGCGGCTTCTAACTTTTTTATTGACAATAAGACCCAATTTATAAACGGAATTCAACTATCGATAAACCATATTAAAAGTAAGCGAGAAGGTGTCGTTTTTGCCACTGCAAAGAACATTCACAAAGGTAAAACAACGCACTTGTGGGAAGTTAGAATTGTAGATGAAGAAGAGAATTTAATTTCTATTGCAAAGATGACCAACATTGTTTTAAATATTTCTAAAAAATAAATTCATATTTTGAAGAGTCTGTTTGATAAGATTAACGCCCATTACAGCCACGAAATGCCCTTTGTAGCCTATAGAAAGCCAAATGCTACAAAAGTTTCTGCTTTATTTATGGAGGATGCCGAACTGAATTATATTTCAAATTTTGAAGAAAATGGATTTGTATTTGCGCCCTTCAATAGTGATGAAAAAGCCATTGTCTTTTTGAAAGAAAAAGCACTTTTTGTGTTTGAAGAAGTTCTTTTAGATGAGGGTAGTACAAAAGACGGTTTTTTAAAAGTCGATCATGCCTCCAAAGAAAAACACATAAAAATTGTTGAAAAGGCACTTGAAAAGATAAACGCTAGTGCGCTACAAAAAGTAGTCTTGTCAAGAGAAGAGGTTTTAGACATTAGCAATATGGATTTGGTGGCCATTTATAAAAAACTATTGGCCACTTACAGCAATGCATTTGTATATGTTTGGTTTCATCCGAAGGTAGGTTTGTGGTTGGGTGCTACACCAGAGACACTTTTAAATTTAGAAGGAACGCTGTTTAAAACAATGTCTTTAGCCGGAACACAGGTATGTTTAGATACTGAAACGGTGGTTTGGGAATCTAAAGAACTAGAAGAGCAACAGCTGGTTACTAGCTTTATAGAAAATCAGTTAGAAGACATTGCGGTAAAGTTAGAAATTGACAAAACCGAGACTGTAAAAGCAGGAAGTTTATTGCATTTAAGGACGAAGGTTTCTGGCGAGTTAAAAAAGGTTTCTAACATAGAGAAACTAATTAGAGCATTGCACCCAACACCAGCAGTATGTGGATTACCAAGGGAGGTAGCTCGTGAATTTATTTATAAAAATGAAGGTTACAATAGAAGGTTTTATACTGGTTTTTTGGGAGAGTTAAACTTTGAAGGTCCAAAATTGGGTACCAAAAGTTCAGCACTCTTTGTGAATTTACGCTGTATGAGCGTTCAAAATAATAAAGCAATAGTATATGTGGGTGGTGGTATTACTAAAGACAGCAATGCTGGAAAAGAATGGGATGAAACTGTTTCTAAAGCGCAAACAATGAAACGAGTTTTGTAAGGAAGAAAATAATTACATCAGGATATAAAAGTTAAAAAACCGCAAATAGTAAATTTGCGGTTTTCTCCTTATGTGTAAAATTGAATTTGAATTAAAGTTGAATATTACTAGTGTTTTTAATTTAAAGTTTTATCTATAAATCAACACTTCTATAAAAATACGATACCGTTTAAATATCGTCAAAAGAAATATCAGTAAAACTATCAGTAGAATTTGCTTCTTCTTCTGAATCTGACGCTACTTCTACATCTGTTGTTACTTCTTCTTTCTTGAAATCTTTTTGATGACGCTCACTAATTACCTCATCACCTTTTTCATTGATAATATAATCTGTAGCCTTCTTTAACATTTCATGAAAGTCTGTAAAATCTTCTTTGTACAAGTAAATCTTATGCTTTTGATAGTGAAAAGTCCCATCATCATGCGTAAACTTTTTGCTTTCTGTAACGGTTAAATAATAATCGTCTGCTTTTGTTGCTCTTACATCAAAAAAATACGTTCTTCTTCCTGCTCTTAATACCTGTGAAAAAATTTCTTCCTGTTCAACTCTCTCTGCCATGTTCTTTTAAAATAGTAGTTATACAATTAATTTATAGTAACAAATCTAATAAAATATTTTACGTAGCAATGTTAAAGATTAATTTTCTTTTTCTAAAAGTTGCTGTTCGTACAAATCTTTGTAATACCCAATTGTTGTTATGAGTTGATTATGAGTGCCTTGTTGAATTATTTTACCAGCATCTAAAATAATTATTTTATCTGCATTTTTTGCAGAAGAAACTCTATGACTGATAATAAAAGTAGTCTTATTCTTAGAAACTTGCTTTAAATTGGTTAAAATTCGTTCTTCTGTTTCTGTATCAACGGCAGATAAACAGTCATCAAAAATTAAGATTTTAGGATTTTTAATAATTGCTCTGGCTATAGAAACACGCTGTTTTTGTCCACCAGAAAGGGTTACACCACGTTCTCCTAATATGGTTTGATATCCGTTAGGGAAATCAATAATATTTTCGTGCACTACGGCATCTTTGGCTGCTTGTCTAATTTCTTCCTCTGTAGCCTCTTCTTTACCAAACTTTATATTGTTACCAATACTTTCAGAAAACAAGAAAGGATCTTGTGGTACAAAACCAATCTGATTTCTAATATCGTTTAAATTGGTAGTTTCAATAGGTTGGTCATCTAAAGAAATAGTGCCTTTCTGGGCGTCATACAATCTTGCTATTAACTCTATAATGGTAGATTTACCAGCACCTGTTTTACCTAAAAAAGCAACCGTTTCTCCAGATTCTGCAGTAAAAGAAATATTCTTTAGAGCAGTAATATTTGTGTCATCATAGGTAAAAGTAACGTCTTTAAAAGTCACTTTTCCTTGTAATAAAGTAGGTGCTGTGTTGTGATTCTGAATTTCTGGCACTTGCTCTAGAAATTCATTAATTCTCGCTTGAGAAGCTTCTGCTTGCTGCACCATAGAGGTAACCCAGCCAACAACAGCAACGGGCCAAGTTAAAATGTTAACGTACAACATAAACTCTATAATAGTACCTATTTGAATCTCATCATTAATATATTGCTGGCCGCCAACGTAAATTACAATGATATTACTGAGACCAATTAACAAAATCATTAATGGAAAAAATAAGGCATTTGCTTCTTGAAGATGAATGTTCTTCTCTTTGCTCATGTCTGCAATTTCATCAAAATCTTTAATGATAGCGTTTTCGATTCCGTATGATTTTACAACACTAATACCAGAGAAAAACTCTTGATTAAAAGTGGTGAGTTTAGATAAATACTCTTGTACAATACTACTTCTTTTATGAATTACCTTGCTTAGCGTGAAAATTGAAACAGATAAGATTGGGAATGGAAGTAAGGTATACATTGTTAATTTTACATCAATACTTATCATTTGTGTGAAACCAACAACTAATAGTACAATCATGTTCATGCTGTACATTACAGCAGGTCCAACATACATTCTTACTTTAGAAACATCTTCAGAAATACGATTCATTAAATCTCCTGTTCTGTTCTTTTTGTAAAAGTTAAGAGATAGTCTTTGGTATTGCTGATAGATTTCGTTTTTGAGATCAAATTCAATTAAGCGCGAGGTTACAATAATCGTCTGTCTCATTAAAAATGTAAAAAAGCCAGCTAAAATAGCAACACCAATTATTAGAAGTACATTTATAAGTAACTCATGCTCCACAGCTTCAATATCTGTAACCGTTCCGTTTTGGAAATCTTCAACAATGTTTAAAGAATCGCCAACAATTTGCGGAACTTTAAGGGCTAATATTTTTGATAAAATAGTGATTAGGATACCAATTAGCAATCGCCATTTATATTTTACAAAGTATTTATTTATATATTTTAGAGCCTTCAAATGTGGTATTTAGTTTTAAAAAAATGCGGGATAATAAAACACGAAGATACATTTAAAAACCAAAAGTTATCACAATTGCAGGGATGCATTCTTCTTAAAAAAATCATAAAAAGATTTCTAAATGATGTTCGTTTAGAAACAAAATAATAGTATTTTTGCCTTGTAATAGCGGAAAAATAATTTCCTATTTGATTAAGTTCTTTATAAAAAATGATTAACAGGAGACATATTCGAGTTAAAGTAATGCAATCTGTGTACGCAATATTACAATCTCACAATGATGACATTATTAGAGAAGAAAAGTTCTTAAAACATAGTATTTCAAAAATGTTTGATCTGTATGTATTAAACATTCAATTGCTTGTAGAAGTTCAGAAATTAGCTACTAAAAAAATGGCGCTTTCTAAGAAGAAAATTCTTGCTACTGCAGCAGATTTAAAACCCAACACAAAGTTTATTGATAACAAAGTAATTCATACAATTGCAGAAAGTGTAAGCGTAGAGGGTTATATTGAGTTAAACAATTTAAGAAACTGGGAAGAGGACAATGAATATGTAAAAATTATTTTTGAAGAATTGCTAAAGAGCGATCTCTATAAGGCTTATTTAGCTTCAGAAGAAGATTCTTTTAAATTGGACAAAGCTTTTGTGTTAGATTTCTTTAAAGAAATTATTGCGCCTAATGAAAAGTTAGCAGAATATTATGAAGACAAGATGATTTCTTGGGTAGATGATATTCCTTTTGTAAATACATGGGTTGTAAAAACTTTAAGTAAACAAAAAGCAAACGGTTTGTTTGTTTTAGGTTCGTTATATAAGGATAAAGATGATGAAGATTTTGTATCTAGTTTGTTTAGGAAAACAGTTTTAAAACAAGCAGAATACGAAAAAGAGATTTCAGACAAAACACCAAATTGGGAATCGGATAGAATTGCAGAAATAGATATGATTTTAATTAAAATGTCTATTACAGAGTTCATAAACTTTCCTTCGATACCAACAAGGGTTACTATTAATGAGTATATAGAGATTTCTAAAGATTACTCTACTTCTAAAAGCAGTTACTTTATAAATGGTGTTTTAGATAAAATTTCTAAAGAATTTATTGCGAATAAAAAAATAGTTAAAATAGGTAGAGGACTTCTTTAAGTTTAGATTAAAAATAAATTTATTAATTTTACCGAAACATATTTAAAATGAAAAAAAATATAATAGTATTTGCTTTCTTAATAACAACTGCTTTTATAGTTTCTTGTGCAAACGGAAACGCAGCAACAAAAGTTAATAAAGAGAATTTAGACAGTGCAAAATCCAGAGATACAGAAATTAAAAAAGGAGTAGCTACTATTTCTTTAGATAAAAGAGAGTATGATTTTGGTACAGTGAATGAAGGAGACATTGTAGAAACCGTTTTTAAAGTTACAAATTCTGGTGAGACAGATTTGGTAATTACAAACGCTACAGGTTCTTGTGGTTGTACCGTGCCCGTTTGGCCAAGAGGAGCAATTAAG
>ENA-ORXF01000813-ORXF01000813.1-marine-metagenome-genome-assembly--contig:-NODE-813-length-21314-cov-7.330084_pt1 | contig 21314 bp, 23 predicted proteins | sample MGYA00237864_ERZ511476 | MGnify/ENA primary metagenome ERZ511476 (study PRJEB26306, sample SAMN06343908) | marine metagenome | isolation source: coastal waters | place: Atlantic Ocean: West Antarctic...
AAAGAGAAGATGGCTAAGTATAAAGAGATGGCTAAGTTCTTAGGATCTAAATCTTATAAGAAAGAGATTGTAGCTGAGTATATGAAAGAAGTTTTTCCTGGATACGGTAAGCCTGCTCATTGGAGTGAAGCACCTAAAAATCTAACAGATGCTAACGTAGCAGCTTTAGGGTTATCTAGAAATGCTCAAGGTGCGTTAGACATTCTAGAAACTCAGCCTGGTGCAGACTTTGCTCCTGGTAGTTGGTGGAATGCTTATAATGCAGTTACATATATGACTGATCATGTTATAGGACGTAACCAAGAGTCAAGATTAACTTCTGCTTGGTATGGCTTAAATAAAAGTGTTAAAATAAAAGCATTAGAAAAAGCTGTTAAACTTGCAGAAGTAGCATAAATAGTATTATGAGATTAATATTCATACTACTATTAACAATCACTTTAGCTAGTTGTGCAATTGCAACTAGCATGGTGGTTCTTGCTGAAGAACCTCCTATACTACAGATACCTGAAAAGAGAGCATACGGTACAGTATTTTGGGTTCAGAAATCTATGATGTGTAATGATACACCAGTAGTATCAGAATACGTTTATAATAATTTTGGCCAGGTACCTACTGACTTTGGATTACTTCTTAAAGATCCAATGGGTAACTATGGAATGCTAACAGCAATATATGTTAATCCACAAACAAAAACATTCTCTATTGTAGAGCAAGCAGCTCAAGGTGTATCATGTATTGTTAGCGCTGGAGAGATGTGGACCACTCAATATGAAGATCCTAAGTTTTAATAAATAGATCTATACAACAATAATAATCTCATGGGAGAAGTTAGAGATGGAATATGAGCTATTCACCAGAGGAAATAGATAAATTTAGGGGATTTAGAATGTGGTCACATGAATGCGAAATAGAACATACTAATTGGCAAGTTGAAGACAAACAACCATGCAATTGGTGTGGACTATACGAACAACAATATATGCAACTTAAAAAGAAAAAAATAATGGAAGTGAAAGAGGAATTTTTACAGGAGATACATGCTCCTGATCTTCCTCATCTCAAGGAGGGCTAATGTTAACACTAACACCATCAGCTAAAGAATACTTAGGTACAGTTAAACCTCAAGACCAATTTATAACACTATCAGTAGATGGTGGAGGATGTGCTGGGTTTCAATATAAATGGGCTACAACAGATACAGTAGAAGTAGATAAATCATGGGGCGACCCAATAGAAAATATTTTACTTGTTGACCCAATTGCAGAAATGTATATAATAGGAAGTGTAGTTGATTATAAAAAAGAGTTAGGTGGTTCTTATCTAACTGTAAAAAATCCAGGCGCAACAAGCAGCTGTGGATGTGGAGAAAGTTTTGGTGTATGAAGTTAATACGAATTGATTGGAAAGGCAAGATTGGTTATGGAGATATAGTTTCACCAATTTGTTATGCACATACTATGGCACAGAAAAATTGCTGTGACGTAGAACTCAAGTTTCATTGGCCCCATAAAAAGGGTACAAAGTATAAGAAGACAGATCCAGAAACTTTAGATGAAAGAGCTAAGCACTTAGCATCTATTGCACAACCAATACCTTTTCATCAAGTAAAAATTAATCACAAGTATAACTCTAAGCTATCATTCAATCATACAAACTATGATGACAGTGAACCGTTCCATAACTTTTGGTATGCTAAGCAAAAGAATATGGATTATAGTAAGAAGTATATTGTTTTAAATACAACAGAAAACCATAAACAAACATTAGAAGAATATGGTGGCAAAGCTAAGCTATGGAAAGATCCTGTTGGGTTAGTTAAGTGGAATGTATTAGCTAAAAAGATTCAAGAAGAATGGGGTATGGAAGTTAAATTTGCTGATTATAGTACTCCAATAAAAGAGTTGATTGATCTTTATAGAAAGTGTACACTAGCTATAGGATATCATGGATCCACAATGTGGGTAGCAAGATATGTAGGATGTCCTATGTTAATATTTTCTTCAAAGAAGATAACATCAAAGTCATTTCAATGGGCTATGGTAAAAGATAAATTAGAAATGAGGGATCTATTAAATAAGAATCCTTATGAGTTGCGAAAAAGATCATTAGATAGGTTAGGTGAATTAAATGTCCAATTTGAACAATACCTCAATATCCCGAATATACATAGGCTACGAGGAAAGAGAACATGATGCTTATAGAGTATGTAAACATAGTATAGAACTACTATCTATTCTTAAGCCAGTACAATTAAAAAGTCAAAAGATTCCAGAGTATAATAGAAACTGGGGCGAGCCACAATCTACCGACTTTACCTTTACAAGATTTTGGGTACCTTACCTAAGTTCATTTACAGGATATAGTATATTTGTAGATTGTGATTTCTTATTTAAAAGTAATCCAATGAATCTTGCACAATACATTAATCCAGACTTAGCTGTAAGTGTGGTACAGCATCCTAGTTATAATCCTAATACAGAAATTAAAATGGATGGAGTAGCACAGCATAGATCTCACAGAAAGAATTGGGCTTCATTAATGGTGTTTAATAATGAACATCCATCTAATAAAATATTGACACCTGAGTATCTTAATAATCATAAACCTGGTTTAGACTTTCATCACTTTAAGTGGTTGAAAGATGAAGAGATAGGATCGATACCTTTAGAATGGAATTGTATGGATGGCTACTATCATTTAGAGAACCCCAAAGCAATACATTATACAGATGGTGGACCTTGGTTTGGAGACAAGTATCAAGATACTATGTATGCTAAAGAATGGAAAACAATGTGGGCTTATATAAAGCAGTTCAAAGATGAATAAGGTAACATTTTCAATAACATATTATGGCCAAGTAGATAGATTACAATATCAATTAGATTTTTTTGATAAGCTACCTAGTGACATTAAAGAAAGTATAACATTACAAATACTTAATGATGGATACAATGACGGTGGTGTATTCAAATCTTTATTGGAATTATATAAAGATAGATTAAACATAAAAGGTTATTTAATAACATTAGACGTTGGCTTCAATAGTCATGGTGCTCGTAATTTATTAATGATGGAAAGTGAAACCCATTGGAATATGTTAATGGATATAGATGTGTATATGGAACCTTCTATGGTACAAGCTATGATAATGAATCCATTAAAAGAAGAAAACATATATGTGTTTAAAGTAGCTTTTGACCATCCAGATGATCCTGAAGATTATGATCATGTAGATCCTAAAAAGATACTAAAATTTATATCACATCCTAATACGTGGTTAATAACTAAACCAGCATTTTGGAGTGGTGGTGGATATGATATAGAGTTTACTGGTATGAGACATGGTGATGCTGAGTTCTTTTTATCACTTGATAGAGATAAATATGACCACGTAGTTTTTCATCCTGAAGATACCGTAGCCCATGAAGTACATGTCAGAAATCCTAACAGAAACCGTAGTTATTTAAACCAAGCTACAGAGCATGTAAAAAATCTTCAAAGAACAGTTGACTTTGTAGAGAAAAGGAATGATGATAAAGATAGAAAGCATAAAAAAAGATTAATCTGCTTTCCATGGAAAAGGATAATATGATAGACATAGCAATTAAGACACCATCTCAGTTTGTAGCGGAGATAGAAATAATAGTTAAGGAGACGAGCATGTCTTATTTTGATGCGTGTATGTATTACGCTCATCAGGCTAATGTAGAAATAGAAACTGTGGCATCTTTAATTAAAGGTAGTCAAATACTGAAAGCAAAGATACAAGCAGATGCAGAAAGATTACATATGATTAAAGGTACATCAGCAGCAAAGCTGCCTATATGATGGAACCTTATGAAGTATATCAGAAGTACTTAGCATTAAAGACTCATTTCAAAAACGATAGTTATGATTACTTTAAGTATCATGGTAAACTAAAAGGTGATAGAAGTAAATTTGAAACACGTAAAGATAAGTATCACTTTTATAAATTATCTAAGATGAAACAACCAGTAGATTTTATGGTAGCTAATATGATGGTTAATCCTAACTTCTGGTCTGGTGATGTTAGTGATGAGAAGTCAATAAGTATATACAATGATTGGTTAAGAAGAAGAGATAGTAGAAAGTATATTTTTGAACAAGAGATTCAAAAGATGCAAGAGAATTTTGATAGTAATATAATTGTTACTCCTGGAGAGCATCCTAGACTAATGGTGTTGTTTATAAGAGAAGTAATAAGTCCTGAAACAATTATAATTATTGATCGATTAACAGAATTTTTCAAGTACTGGAATAAGGTACTTGGAGATGATATAGTCTGGCCTGATCTTTATAAGAAGCTAAAAAAATATCAGCCATTCTTTATAAATAGTGTTGACCTAGACCCGTATAAGAGTATACTAAGGAATAGGTTTAATGATAAACCGTAATATAAAAAATACAACGTAATATAGGAGAATAAAATGTCATTCGCAGAAATGAAATCTAATCGTCAATCGCAAGTTGATAAAATCACAAACGAAGTATCTAAGTTACAGAGTCCAGCAACACCAAGAGGTGATGAAGGATTTTGGAAACCAGAAGTAGACAAGTCCGGTAACGGTCATGCTATCATTCGTTTCTTACCAGCACCTAATGGAGAAGATATCCCTTTCGTAAGAATATGGGATCATGGGTTCCAAGGTCCTGGTGGATGGTTTATTGAAAAGTCATTGACCACAATGGGTCAAACTGATCCAGTATCTGAATACAATACTACTTTATGGAATAGTGGTGTTGAATCTAATAAAGACCTAGCGCGTAAATATAAACGTCGTCTTAGTTATATCTCTAACATATATGTTGTTAAAGATCCTACCAATCCTCAAAATGAGGGTCAAGTATTTAAGTACAAATATGGTAAGAAGATCTTTGATAAGTTAAATGATATGATGCATCCTGAGTTTGATGATGAAGCAGCAGTTAATCCATTTGACCTTTGGGAAGGTGCTAACTTTCGTTTGAAGATGAGAAACTTAGAAGGCTTTAGAAACTATGATAAGAGTGAATTTGATTCACCTGGGCCTTTATTTGATGATGATGCTAAGATGGAAGAAGTTTGGAACAAAGAAGTATCTTTAAAAGGCTTAGTTGATCCAAGTGAATTCAAGAGCTATGATGATTTAAAAACTCGTCTGTATAGAGTGCTTGCTCTTGATGGTGGCTCCCAGACTCCAACCGCAACGGTTGAACAAGAGATGGTGAGTACTCCAGCACCAGTACAGCCACAAATGGCTACTGCAGAAGCTGGACAAGATAATGATGAGAGCTTAGCTTTCTTTAAAAAATTAGCAGAAGACTAATTTGTTATCTGGGGTGGGTCTTCGGACCCACTCTATTAATTACATCTGGTTTCCACCTGGTTGCGTAATTTCTCTAATTGTAAAAGCAGCTTTTCTTGATGCGCTAGTAAAATGAGCATAGTTTTCAAATACTGGCGCACCTGGGCTACCTGTACTATTATTCATAGTACTATTGTCGGTTACAACAACTGTACCTTGGCCCAAGTTTTTCATTCTATCACCAGCCCTTATCTCATCTGAAATAATTTGTATATTTTTTCTAGTGGCTTCCATAGCTAGTCTATTCATATTGACATCTTGTTTATTATATATTTTTTTGTCTAATGCTATCTCTTCAGCTTCTACTCTTTTTTTCTCTTTATTCGCAAGCCTAATTTCCTTCATTTTCTTTGCATAAGCATTTTTTTGTTCTTTTTCTTCTGGAGTATCAAATGCATTAATTCTTTCTTCAATATTAAAAGGTATCTCCCTACCTCTTACAATAACTTCTTTTTCTGATGCCATATCATATATTTTTTCTTGGCTCTCTAGACTATCTATGTTTGCTTTAGGGTTATCTCTTTTAAACTCAGCTTTAGATTCAGCTAATATAGCATTAGCTAATTTTAAATGTGCATTCCACATTCTAGGTAATTTTGTAGATCTAGTTTCAATACTATCACCTACCATCTTAGAAGCATCACTTTTAGATATCTCATTATATAAATCAAAACCAGTTATATCTTTTACTCGCCTTACATTTTTTTTGCTAGTATCATCTAACTTTTCATACTGCAACATAGCTCGATCGTCAACCAAACCTAATTCTAAAATTTTAGCTCTTGGTACCACTTGATCTCTTTGAGCTTTATTCATTTCTTTTGTATCAGCTTTCATTTCATCAATTTCAAATTTTTCTGGTAAAAATAAATTTACTTTTTTTATTAACCAATTCAATGAAGCTATTAACATATCTTCTAAAGCTAGAAAAATATTCTTTACAACAATCATTATTGCAGCTGCTATACTTTGAGTCTTATCAGTTTTTAATTTAGAACCAACAACAGCTTCATTTATAGCAAATATAGCCAAACCAAGAATAGCACCAGCAATCATACCTGGAATAGTTAAACCAAAAGCTGTACCTATTAAACCTCCAATACCTGCTCCCACACCAACAAACATAGCACCTTTTTTAAGTTCTGCCATTGCAGCATCTTTATTAAATGTTGTATCTGAAGAAAGTGCTTGTATAAGTGTACCAAGAGCTAATCCAAGTATTGCTCCTGCCACCATACCAATAGGACCACCAATTAAAAAGCCAGCAATACCTCCAGCTGCTAGACCAGCTTTCTGAGCATTCATATTAATTTTTGATCTAATAGCTTCTTTCATCTTAGTTATTTGAGGACCTTTATCAGACATAAGCATAGATACAAGTCCACCTATAGCAGCACCCATAAGTGCACCAGCAAGCATACCAACAGGACCACCTATCAACCAGCCTATACCACCACCTATTAAACCACCTATGCCAGCTGCTTTTATAGCATCACTAATTCTAGTTTTCATATCCATTTCACCTTCGGTATAGGTAAAAAGATCTTTAAATATTCCTCCTAAATCCCAGCCACCAAACAATTCTATAATTTTGTCTTTTAATAATCCAGCAAGAAAAGCCCCTGCTAAAAATATTTTTCCAAAATCTAAAACACCATCACCCAACTTGTCAAACATAGATTTAAAATCAGGCAGTTTAGGTAATTTAAATTTGTCTTTTTTATCTTTTGGAACTTTTTTACTTAATGCTTTTCTGCTTTCTTCATATTGTTTAGTACTATCTTTTTTGAAGACACTAAATATAGCTTTAACATCACCTTGAATGGCTTGCAAACTTTGTAGTATATCGTAATCAAAACTTCCTGTAGCAGTTCGTGCTCCTCCTTTGGCCATCTACTTGTCCTTACTTTTACTAGATCCTGTGTATAAACCAAACCAGGCTGCACCAGCACCAACAACTACTGATACTAATCCACTTTGTTCCATAGTAGGAGCTTCTAATGCCATGTACCATGTCACTACTGCATACAATAGATAAATGTATGTGGATATGAATACTCTTGGAAATATTCTCCATTGATCAATAGCGTAGGCTAGATCAATCCATCTTTGATGTTTATTGGTTGGCATTCTTTTGTTCCTCTCTAACCTTTTCTAAATGGTCTACTAACATTTGATAATATATGTCACGTTCAAAAGGATACAAATTTTCAATCTCAGATATGCTATATTTATGATGCTGCACAAGCCCAAACACTAATTGATAATATGTACTTATATTATTATGGCTTAGGCTAAGGTAAAAAAATCAGCAATCCCTTCAAACGTATGTTGTTTCTTTTTTCCTTTTATTTCATAATCTACAGTATGTGAAAGTTTTGGCATATTTTGAAAAAAAGATTGCATACCTTTAAGAGCTTCACCTTTTAAAGAATTTAAAAAATCATCTACTTCTTTTTCAGAATAATCTTTTAAATCATCTACTTTATCTTCACCACTATAAATTTTATCAGCACACACTTTTATTAATTGCATAGTACCTTCAGCCACATTTTTTGAATCCACTGATCCAATATCATCATAGGTAGGATATTTTAATCCCATAACTATTCCATCACCAAGATCTATTTTATTGTTAATATTTTCAGGCCATGTTATTTCAATATCCAATAAATTAACATCTACTTTAACAGCAGGACCATCAGGATCATCTGGATCCTTAAATTCTAAACTAGATATAGAGTTTACTGAATTGGCTCTTAATCTTAAAAACATATATTCTATATCAAAAGAAGGTAATACATTAACATCTACCTCACCTTCTACTATACAATTATTAATTATCTGTTTAATTGAAGATATCATATCATTTATATTGTCACTGGATTGTGCTAGTAATAATATTTTTTCTTCTTTGACCAAAAAAGGTCTGTACTTAATTTTTTGTTTGGTTGACGGTATTGTCAACTCAAAAGTTGGGTGTTTGATAATTGGTAAACCCATAATATACCTCCATTATTTAATTTATGACATTGCCTTGCCAATTAGGTTGCCAAATACTTTTCTATTAGCTAATACGTTGGCTGCGTTTGCTATAATTGATTGGTTTGAATTACCACCACCTGCAATACCTTGAATCATACCTATACCTCCAGATATAAGACCTAAAGTTTCTTGTAAACTAAAAGCTCTACTTCCTACTGGTGAGGCTTGTTGCTTTATTAATGTTTTATAATTTCTAAATGTAAATGAAATAGGTATTGTTGTAAACGTATCTGTTTCAGACCATGCTACTGTAACATCTCCTACTTGTAGTGGCCACGCTTCTTCTAATGTGTACTCCATAATTTTAAAACCAGTATTAGCATTACCTGTGGGGCCATCACCAGCACCCGATAGGCATGTAATTACTACTCTGCAAAGATAACGATCTCTATAAGCTGTCTCAAATAAATGAGCTCCATGAGTTCCTGACTCTTGTAATTCACCATTAGTAGAATCATAATTTATAATATTGTTAGTCCACATATTAAAAAAATTAGGAACGGTTCCAGCATTATCTATAAAAAATGTTAAAGGAATATCTGTTGTTTGAACATTATAGGGACGTCTATCCATAGAACCAAAGTTTTGTCTTCTATGATCACTTGCCAGTATTTGTATACCAGGCAATGAAGCAGAGTTACATAAGAAACGATAAGGTTCTAAATCTATAGCACCCCCATTTCCTCCCCACCATTCCTCAGGATTTTGTGGAAAAATTTCAACAAAGAATAAATTTGGTTTATACAAACCACCATTAACATCAATAGCTTGTTGAAACTTATTAATATTATATGCAGAGTCGCCACCTTTAGTACCACCAAAGTTTCCAGCTAACCCAGATGCTAATCCAGCTAAACCACCTATTGTTGAACCAAAGTTCTTTAATCCCATTAGCCTCTAACCTTTTGTCTTGATTCATTAAACACTGTATTTTTACTACGTCCAACAAATCTTTCTGTTGGTAAAAACAATGCCATGTTCCACTCTGATGGATCTATTTGTACAAAGCGAGACATTACATTAGTATTTAGGTAGTGTTTAATGCATGGCTTATAGTATTTTAATCCTGCAATGTTTTTTAATATTTGATATGATATTCTTAATCTAGCTGTATCAGCTAATTGATCATCATTAATATATGGCCATAGCGCATCCATTAACTTAGCTCTTAATGTAGGAGGAAGATAGTGTAAGTTTAATCCCATAAATCCATTTGCTTTTATATCAATAGGAAACACTAAAGGAAACCTATCATAATATTTTAAAGTATCTTTTCCTTTAGCCATATATGTAAACATACAAAGCCTACCAGGATAAGGTTTTGTAGATTGCCTATTTGTGTCACCTGTTAATATTCTATTTTGTGAAACAGCTACGGTATTATTTTTAAACCAATCTCTAACAGCGGATACATTTTTAGTTGCAGGTATACCTCTATCAAGTAATCTTTGAAATACATATGCTACCATTAGAATAAATTGTCCTCTGTCATAATCTTAAATTCCCATTCTCTATCTTTGCAAAACTCTAAAGCTGCTTTCCATTTAGCCTCATTAACACCATAAGTTAATACTTCTCTAATATAACTTTTAGACTTACGTTTATTAATTACAGGTGGTAATGTTTGCTTTTTAGGCTTTACTTCTATTACTGTGGTATTTATGTTTCCATTCTTAGACCTTTTCTTAACCCAGAAGTCTGGAAAGTATCTATGAAGCCTTCTATCCACAGGACTTCTATAAGGAATACAAAATTCTTCGCTTGACCACTGAATGACGTCCGAATGTTTATCTAAATAGGACATAAGTTTACGCTCCCACAAACTTCTATAAATAATGTTAGAAGGATTACCCTTATACTTAGATGGGTTTATTGGTTTATATCTACCTTTATAACTCATAAATATATTTAGGTAAGAAATAAACAAGAAAGAAATACAAATGGCAAACCTAGGCATATCTCAAATTAATCCAAATGGAAACAATGGAACTAAACCTACTAAAAATTTAAATGCTGATGGGGTAAATGCTGGCTTAAAAAAAGTACAAGGCGCTTACAATCAATCTAGTATAAATCCTTTACTTAGTAATGTGGGTAGTGTAATTCGTAGGTCTAAATTAAAAGTAGAACAAGAAAATAATTTAGCTTTTCCAAGTGACTTGGCTGCTCATGCTATGGTGTTTCATTTTAAAAAATCCTCTATGATGAAAACTAATATAAGAGCAAGGCCAACTAGAATAGTAAAATCTATATCACTACCAGTCCCTTCTCAATTAGTAGATGCTATGGATGCACAATATTCTGAATTAGAATTGGGTGCACTTGGTGGAGCCATATCTGATTTACAATCGGTAGGGGCTATAAAAGACATGGCAATAAATACAGTTAAGGAAGCGTTTGAACAAGGACAGTATGCTGCCAAAGCAGATTTTAATAGTATAAAACAAAATCAAGGAATAGCTACATTAGCATTAACCAATATGATAAGAAAAAAAAGTGATGGTGTAAAAGTTGGTTTAGCAAGATTTTTTGGTAGTGTTCCTAACCCTCATTTATCAGCATTGTTTAAAGGTGTAGGTTTAAAAAACCATAGCTTTAGTTGGAGACTATCCCCAGCTAATGTGCAAGAGTCTATTATATTAAAAAATGTTATTAATACATTTAAAAGAGGAATGCTTCCAGCACGTACCAATCAAAATTTAACTTTAGAGATGCCAGATGAAGTTGATATTTATATAAGAGGACATAATGTTAACCATGGAATGTATGAATTTAAAACAGCAGTAATAAAAAATGTTACTATTAATTTTGCTCCTGATAACATACCATCTTTTTATGCTGGTACAGGTGCACCTACTCATGTAGATTTTAAAGTAGACTTCTTAGAAACAACTATTCATACAAGAGAAGATTATCCTGAAGATACAGTTGCAATGTCAGAGGGTTCAAATGCTGAGCCTACTGGTATGCCTATGGGTGGCTCAGGTAATAAAAAAGGACCTGTGGGTAAAGGTAGCTTTGCTACTAAACAACGACACAAGGGATCAACAGCAGGTGCTGTTGCAGCAGGTGACCCAAACACGCGGTTTGGTCATAAACCAGCAGGTGCTGGAGCTCCCAATCAAAATTTCGTTGGTCGTAATCCAAACGTAAAATAAGGTATAACAGATGGCACATTTTCAATATTTTCCTCAGACAACATTTTTAAATCAATCGATTACAAATCTTGCCATTGGATTCAAATTAAACAATATGGTTAAAGAAGGTACACTAGATTTATTAAACCATGTTATAGATGATCATGATAAACCAGATACAATAGCACATGATTATTATGATAGTAGTAGTTATGCCTGGTTGGTATTATTATCAAATAAAATATTAGATCCATATTTTGAATGGGTAATGAATACATATACATTTGAAGAATTTATTAAAAAGAAGTATGGCAGCCTTGCAGCTGCTAAAGAAACCACTATACATTGTGAACATAAAACAAAAAATTTAACAGTGTCTGCTAATTCCTTAACTGTTTCAAATGGAGTATCTGCAAGTGATTATGATGCTATTGATGCTTATACATATTGGGACCAGATAAATGATAATAGAAGAAATATAAAATTAGTTAATAAAGCATACTTACCAGATATTGATAGAGTATTAAAAGTATCTTTAAACGATAGGTAGATAGATATGAATTATGGTGATTTAAAAAAAAGTGTAGATCCTACAGAACAAGAAGGTAAAACTTCACCTGGTGCTTATGTATTGGATGAATTATCTTTAGGTAAAATATTAGATGATGGACAAAGTGGTCCAGAATTTCATGAAGTAGTAGATTTATCATCTAGATTTAGTACTATAAACATAACTCAATCATTAGCAGATCCTTTTATGACTATGGCAATAGGTATTAGTGATGCTACTCAAATTTTTGAAAGATTAGGTTCTAAAGGTTTACAAGGTGAAGAATTTATTAAAATAAAATTATATACTCCTGGTCGTGATCCTATTGATTTATTATATCATGTAGTAGCAATTACTCCTGTTGTTTCTGACGATCATCAAAAAACTAATTTCTATAATTTAATATGTACAACAAAAGAAAAACTTATTAATGATGTAAGTAATATTAACAAATTTTATAGTTCATCAATCTCAGATTGTGCTGAATCTATTTGGAAAAATGGTTTAATTAAACATCCTAAATATCAAACATTACAAAATACAAAAGGCGTAGAGTGGAAAGAAAGAAAATTTTTTAATTCTGCAAGTGTAGGTACAGAAGATTTTATTATTCCTGGTCTTCAAATTTCTTCAGCTATGTTTTGGCTTTGTAAAAAAGCATATGGTGGTACTAATTTTCCTGGTTCTTTATATTATTTTTTTGAAAACAATTTAGGCTTTCATTTTTGTAACATAGAAAGTTATATTGAAATTAATAAAGGAACAGGACGAAAGTTTTCATACACTCCTCAAACTGTTGCTACTGATCCACAAGGAATGAACCAGATTGGAAATATACAAAACCTTAGTGGTCTGACAATGCCAAGTATATCTGAGAGAATTAATAATGGATTCTTTAGTCATACTGTAAGATCAATTAATTTAGTAGATAAAAACCATAGAGATGTATTTTTTAATATGGATGAAAAATATGATTCTTTTAAAAAACCTGGTAAGATATTCAACTATTCAAATAAATTTTTTGATACTATTGCTAAAGATACATTTTATGAACACTTAGTAACAAAAGATTCTACATCTAAAGAAAGTAATATAGAAAGAATAGCTGGCACTCGTGAAGCTTATTCCAATTTATTAAATAGTTATAAAATAGCCATTACAGTACCTGGTGACACAGAATTGAATGTAGGAGATGTTATAGAATTAGATCTTCCAGAAGCAGGAACAAGTGGTGATAGAGAGTCTAGCATGTATAGTGGAAGTTGGCTTGTACAAGCATTGACACATGTATGCGATAATGAAAAATTTAATACTACTTTAAGTTTATCTAAGGGTGGATTGAATCATGTACAAACAAAAATATAGGATTATATAATGGCTAAACAATATTCAGCAGGATCATTTGGTAATTTTCAATACTTTATAGGTGTAGTAGAAGACCGTAACGATCCAAACAAAATGGGAAGAATTAAAGTAAGAGCTTATGGAATACATCCAGATAATAAAGAAGATGTATCTACAGAGCAGTTACCATGGGCAATACCTATTATGCCATACACTAGTGCATCTACAAGTGGTGTAGGATTAAGTCCTACAGGACCAGTAGAAGGTACATGGGTCTTTGGTTTTTTTGTAGATGGAAAAGAATTTGGTCAACCAATGATACTTGGAACATTACCTGGTGCACCAACAGACCCATCTAAACCTGATTTTGGTTTTAATGATCCTAATGGAATATATCCTATAATAGATACACCTGGAGAGTCTGATGTTAATGCATTAGCTAGAGGAAAAGATATAGGTGAAAAAAAATTAGACATTAGTACAAGATCTGGAGAAGATACTTTAGATGCTAAAAATATTTACAGACAATTAGATGTAGCTAAAGCTGTTCCACCAAGAATGAAATCTACTAAAGATGGAGCTCCTGTAGGTAAAGATCCTAGCACATATTGGAATAGAGACACATGGAATGAACCTAATCCAAGATATGGTGGTCAAGTATATGGACAAAAAGATCCCTACAATTTATTTGATGTAAGAAGTAAACAAGCCAAACCAGAGTACGGTACTGAATCTAAGTATCCACTTAACCATGTTAATGTTTCAGAATCAGGTCATGTATTTGAAGTAGACGATTCACCTAAAGCTGGAAGAATACATCAATACCATCATAGTGGCACGTTCACAGAAATACAACCTAATGGTACAAGAGTAACAAAAATTATTGGTGATGATTATCAAGTAGTATTGTGTGATAAAAATATGATGGTTAATGGTAATGTAAATATAACTGTTAACCAATCTGATCTTAGATTGTATGTTAATAAAGATAAAAAAACTCAAAAAGGTGGTGACATATATTTTGAGTGTGATGGTGACTTTAACCTTAATGTTAAAGGTGATATGATGACAAAGATTCAAGGATCAGAACACAAAGAAGTTATAACAGATAGTTCTACTCAAATTAATGGTAAAAGTGCTTACAGAGTTACTAAAGATATGAATACTATAATAGATGGTAGTAGCCAACTTAATGTTAAAGGTGACGAAAAAGGAACAATACAAGGTAAAAGAGACTACACAATTTTTAATAATGATAGTTTAAAAGTTCTAAAAAAGACATCAATAGTATCAACTGATGATATGAGTATTGTCTCTTCAAACAATATTAATGTTAAATCTACAAGCAATACCAATATACAAACAAGTGATAATTTAAATATAGATGCCACAACTAAAGTAGATATAGATGCTAATAGTAATATAGAATTAAATACGCCAGCCAATGTAACTGTAGTTGGTGCAAGAATAGATTTAAATTAGGATAAAAGATGCCAATTAGTATACCAGATTTAAAAGCACAATTAGCAGCAGTTGGAGAAGCACCTGAACTTCAATTGCAAAAGAAGACGTTGGATGATGCTATGGCGTTAATGGATGATGTAGATTTTTCAGCATTATCTCCTGAAGATATAACAAGTCAATTTGATTCTGTTACAGATACTTTAACAGAACAAACAGAAGTACTTTCAGCAAAAGCAACAGCACTAGCTCCTAAATTAACATCTATGACAGAAAAAATGATGGAGACAATTGATACACCAGCTTTAGCAGATAGTTTACAAGGTGTCATGGACGGGATAGAAATACCTTCTATAAGTGGTGGTCTATCATTACCAACTGGTGGCTTTGATAAATTTACTACAGGGTTTGATGTACCTGGTGTAAGTAGTCTAGGTAATTTTGATGTTACATCTGCATTGGATGTAGCTAGTAATAAATTAAGTGAAGTGTCTATCTCAGGTTTTGATACTATGATGCCAGACATAGGTGCTGGGACAGCTGCATTAGGATTTGAAGTACCAGGTGGTCTTACAGAAGGTATTAGTGGAGGACTTGAAAATCCATTTAAAACATTTGGTAATTTTCAATTAAAAGATTCTTTTGATGCTTTAGGTAATCCAATACAAGAGTTAATTAAAAAAGGTGTACCTTCTATAGTACCAGGTTTTGATTCACGTGTAGAACCAATAGCTCCTGATATAGAAGCATTGAAGCCTAAAATTACAGATATGATTAATAAGTTGGGACCTTTATATCAATCTACAACAGAAGAATTGTCAGCTACAATAAAAGAATTAACTCCTGCTTTAGAATCTGCAGTAGAAGATTTAACACCTGCTTTAGAATCTGCAGTAGAAAATCTGACTCCTGCTCTACAAGAGTTAACAACCACTATAGAAGTTTAGCATAAATAAAAGATAAAGGTAGACCAAAGTATGTCAAAGACACAATCATTAACTGCAAACACAATAAAGAAAGTTGTTTATTCAGATTTCTTTACTGATTTCTCTGCGCATGCTGATAATGGTCAATTAAATAAAAAGACTAATGAAGATGCTGTTAAACAATCTGTAAGAAATTTATTACTAACCGATCGCTATGAAAGACCTTTCCAACCTGAAATAGGTTGTAGTTTACGAGGGTTATTGTTTGAAAACTTTACACCAGATACGCAGCTATTAGCAAAAAAATATATAGAAGAAACTATAACCCAATTTGAACCAAGAGCCATATTAATGAATATACAAGTTGTACCAAATATAGATGGTAATGCAATACAAATATCTATTCTTTTTAGAATAATAAATGCCACACAACCAACTAGACTAGAGCTCGTTCTCGAGAGGACAAGATAATGCCTACATCATCAAACGCAGAATTTATAGTAGCTAACCTTGAGTTTGATACTATTAAATCAAATTTAAAAACATATCTATCAAGTCAATCACTTTTTGCTGATCATGATTTTGAAGGTTCTAATATGAATGTATTGTTAGATGTACTTTCATACAATACATATTATAATGGAATATATCTTAATCATGTAGCATCTGAAATGTTTATTGATAGTGCTCAAATAAGAGATAGTATTTACTCACATGCTAAAACACTTAACTATCTTCCAACATCTTACAGATCATCCACTGCATATGTAGATATAACAATAACACCTGGTGATAGTCCTCACAGTATTAATATACCAAGGTTAACTAAGTTTACAACTACTGTTGGGGATAACACTTATACCTTTTCAACAAATTCTGCTGTGTCTGTATATTCTAATAATAGTTATACAGCATCTAATGTAGCAATACATGAAGGTGAGTTGTTAACAGAATTTTATAATACTAATGCTACATCTAACACATTCTATATTAATAATTTTGATGTGGATACAACGAGTCTTAGTGTATCAGTTAGAACATCTAATACAGATACAACTAATAGTGAATGGACAAGAGCTAATACATTATTTGATGTTACCAGCACATCTAATGTTTATTTCTTACAGCCTGCTGCAAATGGTAGTTATGAATTAGTATTTGGTAATGATACATTTGGAAGAAAATTAACTGATGGTAATATTGTAGAAGCGTCTTATAGAGTAGCAAGTGGTAATGAAGCAGACGGAGCAAATACTTTTAGCATATCAGGTTCAGTAAGTGGATATAGTACAGTAGCAGCAAATGTACAAATAAGATCTGCAGGTGGACAAATATTTCAATCTTTAGATGATATTAAATTTGCAGCACCTCGTGCATTAACAACTCAAGAAAGAGCTGTTACATCTAATGATTATAAAACATTAGTACAGAATGAATTTGGTGATATAACAGATATGGTTGTCTATGGAGGTGATGAAGCCAATCCACCTCAATTTGGTAAAGTAGTTATGGTGGTATCAAGTAACACTTATGATACATTACCTGCATTTAGAAAGCAAGAAATAATTAATTTTATTAATCCTAAGTCTCCATTAACTATAGAACCTGTTATGCAAGACCCTACATTTTTAAGAATAGAAGTAAAAAGTAACGTAACATATAATGTAAATGAAACAACCATTAATGAAAATAGCATTCAAACAATTGTAGATAGTGCTATATCAACATTCAATACTGACAATCTTTCTAAATTTAATAAAACATTTAGACAAAGTAAATTAATAGAAAAAATTAATGAAAGTGATGACTCTATTTTAAGTAATGAGTTATCAACAAGAATGATAAAAGAAATTAATCCTACATTAAACCAAGGTTATACTGATACAGTTTCATTCTTTAATAGTTTAAAACCTGATAACCCTGTAACAATAGCTCAAGGTGCTTCGTTACCTTATTCAGAACCTGCTATTGAATCTGGTTTATTTACATTTAATAGTACAACAGGTGCATCTTTTAGAGATGATGGAGATGGATCCTTACAAATAATTGTAGCAAACAATTCAGGCTTAACTATATTAAATGCTAATGTAGGATCAGTAGATTATAGTACTGGTAATGTAGTATTTTCTAATGTAACAGTTAATGCAATAGCTACAGGAACAACAATTAAAATATATGCTAGAAGTGAAAGAGCTGATATTGTTGGTAAATTAAATGATCTAATAGAAATTAAAACAGACGATACAACTGTAAATGTAACTGGTATAAGAGAGTAATATAAAAATGGCTGGACTAAATGATTTTGAAGATTTTATCTCTCCGTTAATTGAGCAACAGTTTCCAGCTGTCTACAGAGACGAAGGCCCTGTACTTGTTGCATTCACAAAAGCCTACTACGAACATTTAGAACAAGAAGATGGTGATCTTTATAATACAAGAAAAATGTTTGAAAGTATGGATGTTGATCAAAGCGTAGATACATTCTTAGAACATTTTAGAAAAGAATTTTTATCAGGGTTTCCAAAAAATATTAATGAAGGTACAGCCTTTACAATAAAACATATAATGGATGTATATAGATCTAAAGGTACACCTAGAGCTGTTGAATTATTTTTAAGATTAGTATACGGTATAGATTCTATAATATACATTCCTGGCCAGCATCTAATGGCTGCTTCTGAAGCAGACTTTTATGAGCCAAAATATATTGAAGTAATAGTTCCATATGATCAAGACGAGGCTTTTAGTAATTTTCAAGGTAAAGATATTACAGGAACAATTACAGGAGCAACTGCAACTGTAGACTCGTGTTTAAAAACATCTGCATCTGGTAAAACAACTTATGTACTGTATCTAGCTAATGTGAAAGGCGCATTTAAAAGAGAAGAGCTTGTAGGGTATGTTGGTGGAACATTAGAACCAAAAATTACTGGCTCACTATCTGACGTTACACTTACTGCTAATGGTTCTGGTTTAACTATTGGTGATGAATTAAATGTTATAAGTTCAAACTATGGTACACAAGGAGTTGTAAGAGTAACAGACACTACAGATGGATCAGGTCAAGCCTCTTATACAATTAATGATGGAGGGTATGGTTATAGTGAAAATGCAGCTCATAGTAATGTTTTAGTATCAACTGCAACAATAGCTGTAAATAATTATACAAATAGTAATGCTACATTTAGAAATGAGTATGGTGGTAATACATTTTTCTCATTAGAAACTATTACACAACCAGTAGAATTTTTAGATTTTACATCTGCAACTAGTACATTTGTAGAAGCATTAAATACTACTTCATATGTCATTGGTACTAATAGTAGTACAACCTCTTTAAATGGTTCTAATCATTTAGCTAATGGAAAGATTGGTGTGTTTAGTAACACAGGTGCAAATGGATCGTTGACTTTATTTGTAGATAGTGGTACATTTGGTAATCAAGTACAATATTTTCATCAAAGTAATACAGTAGCTTACCAAGTAGGTGAAACAGTTAGTGTCAATACAACTGTTACTGGTGTACTTAATGCAGCTAACTCAACTGTACTAACAATTAATGCAGCGTCTGTTGGGTTTAGTAATGTTACAACACAACGTGTAACAGGAGAAAGATCTGGTGCAGTATCTAATGGAATGAATACTGCAATAGTTCAAACTGGTGTAAAGAAGTTATTTTTTAATGCTACAGTATCATCCAATGCTAATTCAACAGCAGTAGCTAATGGATATAAAACAGGAACTATAGTAGGTGCTAATACCACTGCTATTGGTCTTGTTGCAAACAGTACAGATAATTTCCTAACTTCTTCACAAAATTTTATAAAAGGATCTGATAGTAATACACACGCTAATGTTTCAGGTATACGATTAGGTATTGGTGGATCTTTAACTATAGGAACTGTTGAAACATTAGAAACTAAAAATGTATACACTGATTTTATACACAGTTCCAATAACAGTGCTAACACTTCAATGCTAGATGTTGTTATTAGTGGAGCCAACTCAGGTGTAGGTATTGTTAATTCAGTAACTATATCAGCAGCAGGTTCTGGTTACGCTAACAACGAAGCATTAGTATTTGCTGGTGGTGGAATTACCACAGGTAAGCTACCAACAACAAATGCAATAGGAACAGTAACTACAAATGGTAGTGGAGGTATAACTGGTATCACACTTTCTAATAATGGAGTAGGATATTATAGTGCACCAACAATAACTATTACAACATCAGGTGGTAGCTCTGGTACTTTGGTTCCTGTAATGAAACATGGTTATGGTTTAGCTAAGCATGGTAATACAATTAACACTACACATAGTGGTGGATTTTCAAATGTAATAAATGATGTCTTAACATTTAGTTCTGACACATTAGGTGCAATAAGAACATTTAGTAGTACAAGTGGAGGCAATAATTATACTGCTGCTCCTTTTGTATTGGTGCAAAATAGATTGGTAGATAAATTTAATCAAAGAAATATACAACTTAAATATGATAGTTTTATATCTTCTACAAGATCTAATTTTGCTGTTGATGATATTTTAGTACAAACACAGCCCCAATCTTTCTTAGCAATAACTCACAATGGAGCTAATGATGCAGCGTTTACAATTGGTGAAGGTATAGTACAGATAGTTAATTCAACTGTTAATAATTATGCAACATACGTTTCTGGTAACACTACAGTATTTACTATAAGAGATGGCAAACGTAGAAAAGTAGAAAGTGGTGGAGCTATCAATGTTGGTTTAACTGATGCAAGTATAACATGGGCAACTGGAAATACATTTGTAGGATTAAGTTCTGGATCAACAGGTAATGTAACTGGGCAGTCTACTTCAATAGTTAATAGATTTGTTAAAGGAAAAGTGTTGACTTCCAACACAAGTACTAATATGTTAGAAGTACTGATGTATGATACAAGGTTTGATTTTAATGCAGCAGCCAATATACAAATAGAAGATTATAGTTCACAAGCTAATGTATTTGAAGTTTATGCTCATAGTCCTAATACAAGCACAAGAACAACAGGAATAAGATTAGACGAACGTGCAGGATTAAATGCTAACTTAACTGTTACTGCTACAACAGCAACAGGATTAATCAATACATTAGAAATAGTAAGATCTGGTTATGGATATCAAGATGGTGAAACTGTTACAATGAGTGGTGGAGATTTAGAATCAATATCAGGAGCTGCTATAGTTAATAATCATGGAATTTCTCCTGGCCATCATAGAAATAATAAAGGCTTCTTAAACGAAGATAAATATCTACATGATAATGATTTTTATCAAGAGTTTTCTTATCAAGTAAGGGCTGCAATTCCTTTTGATAAATATAAACAACAAATAAAAGACGTGGTTCATCTTGCAGGATCCAAGCCATTTGGAATGGTACAAACATCAGCAACAGCTAATATGGCTCTTGCAATAGCAAACTCAAGTGTAAGTCAGGCGTAGTATGGGTACATTAATAAAA
>ENA-ORXF01000814-ORXF01000814.1-marine-metagenome-genome-assembly--contig:-NODE-814-length-21304-cov-6.891318_pt1 | contig 21304 bp, 29 predicted proteins | sample MGYA00237864_ERZ511476 | MGnify/ENA primary metagenome ERZ511476 (study PRJEB26306, sample SAMN06343908) | marine metagenome | isolation source: coastal waters | place: Atlantic Ocean: West Antarctic...
GGAGTGGATGCGAACAGGTTTGCGTTATTGATTTCCGCTACCGCATCTCCAAATATGGCACCATGCTCGAACGTGGAGCCACCAGTTGCTACCGTTCGTTCAGTCTCAATGGCAAGCCCGTTGAAGATTTCCTGGCTGTCTGTCTGAGTGACAATCACCTTTTTCGTTAAGGGGTCAACTTCGGCGTCGAGCACAATATCGGTACTGCCGGACTGGAGAAGAACTTTGGCGTTCGCCAAATACATCGGAGCTTCGGCGTCGTATATCTGTCGAACCATCGTGGCGGTCATAGCGTCTTTTGTGAAGCGAACCAGCGACACAGCCGTGGCGTTGGCGGGATTGGTTGAATTGTCCTGTTGTATGCCGATATTCCACGGAAGATTACCGCTCGATGACAGTGACCCAGCATCTGTGGTTGAAGTACCCCTTAAAACACCGTCAACGTAGAGATGGCGTTCTGTGCTGCTAACGCGGACAAATGCGATGTGATGCCATGCGCCGTCAGTAAACAACACGTTTCCACTATTGACGCTGACCGCTGCTGTCGCCCCATCATCGACGATGTTTATCGTTCCGTTGCTGACCGCCATGACATGAAAGCGAATCGTATTACCGCTATTTCCAAAACCCCACAGCATTCCGTCATCGCCGCTGATGTAACGCGCCCAGCCATAACTGGTCGCAGAGCCAGTGCCGATTACATCCCAGTCCGCGTTACTGCCAACAGCTAGATAATTCGATGAGCTAAACCCGGAGTATTGTTTTAATTCTGCGCCAGACGCCACAACCGCTTCAGTGACTGTGCCGTTCTGTGTAAGTGTGTTGGCTTGGTACGAGCGGTCGGCTGTCACGCTGTTAGCCAGCCACGCGCCTCTAATATCACCGAGCAAATAACCGGTGTTGTACGTTCGGTTGATGCTGGCACCCGAAGATGCGTAGACGTTATCGCCCCTGAGTTTGAACGAAGTCCCGCTCGTTGACGCCCACGCCGATTTCATCCCAGAGGCTGAAAACGCGGTCGTTGTGGCAAACCCTGCGGGGTAAGAAGCAGAGTCGTTATAACTGTCACCGCTAGAGGACGCGACGTCCGCGTTAATAAGATTAACTTCAAATCTACGAGTGTCGGTTGCTGACCTGGGAAAAATAAAATCGTTACCCTGAAACCCAACAACCCCAGTCGCTGGGGACTCGCCCGTAATATCCCAGACGTTTCCATCGGTTTTAATCAAGGACGCCGTTTTGGTTTCGCCAGCCGCGAAGAGCGCTCCGAATGTGGGAATCGATCCGCCTGTTCGTGCGTCAAACCCACTCGAATCGACAACCTTAGCAGCAACCATCGAAACATCATTACTATCCAGTGCCGGTGCCGTGCTGGTGGACAATGTGCGGGGCCAGCCATTCGTGCGCTCGGCCCACGCACCGTCGTGCGGGTCAACAATGTGAATGCCCTGATCGCTGGTGCCGACAATGAGATAGCCCATCGATGCTGCGATGCTCGTTGGTGTCGCCCCCGACAAAGTGAGTGTTGCTAGCGGCGTTGCGCTCGCAAGGACGCTTGACGCTAAGTCCCATATATTTACTTGAGCGTCACTGCCAGATGTCTCGACAGTTGCGAGCATCAAGGATGTCCAGACTGCGCCGTTCGAGAACTTGCCGTTCCAACTTTGACCGTCAATGCTTGGGCCGACCAAACACATATCAATGAAGTTGGCGTTGGCTTCGATGATTCCGCTAACCGCGGGTAAAACAAGATCAGAAAGCGCCCCGTCTTTGATCAGAAGACCGTCAATCGTGACGCCTGACGCGGCAGTTGTTTCTGCAATGGTATTGGTGGAAATTACCGATCCGGATAGAGCCGTGAAGTCGTTGGCTGTAAATTGAAAATCATCGGCTCCGGCAATACGCACATCAATTGTGTCGTCGGTGTCGGCTGTGATACTCGTGTCGGCATCTACGTCGAGGATTAACTCGGTGCCGTTTAGGTCTAGTTTGGCGTTAGCGGTAACTATGGCACTTGCTGTCACAGTGGTAGCCGTCAAGGCTTGTGCGGCAATTGTACTGCCAGACTGTGCCGTGAACGTGTTTGCCGTGAACTGGAAGTCATCCGCCCCAGCAATCCGAATGTCGATCTGATCGTCGGTGTCAGCAGTAATTGAAGTGTCGGCGTCGGCGTCAAGGATTAACTCGGTGCCGTTCATATCGAGCTTTGCGCCAGCGGTAACTAGGCCCGACGCCGTCAGAGCCACAGCCGTAGTCGTTCCGGCAACGGTTAACGCGCCATCGACTGTCGCCGCGCCCGTCACCTCAAGAGTGGCCATCTGTAGATCGTTGAGGGCGTTATAGATGACCGCGCCAGATCCCGCGCCGTCGCAATATACGATTGCATTCTTGCCGTTCTGGAGGGTGACGTTTGCCCCGGATCCCTGCGTAAGGATTACCGAGTAGGGGCCACTCGACCCAGAGTCGGTGGTGGCGTTCTCAATGATAAACCAGGCGGCGCTTGTGTTTGGGGCAATCGTGACCGTGTTGTTCGCGCCAAGGGCACCCGTGAATTTAATCACACGGTACATGCCATCCTGGAGGTTTTCAGTGCCTGCGCCGGGAGAGGCCTCTCGCACCGTCAGCGTGTGCGTCGTCCCCGACAACCCAACCGACTTGTATGAGGCGATCCTGTCCAGGATGTCGGCGTTATGGTTTGTCGTTGTTCCCCACGCCCCGGCCTGCTCGCCAGTGCCGATCTTCTCAATCCCGAAGCTCGTTGTGAATGTAGAAGCCATGTCGCTATCCTATGCTGCTATCTGAGTCCAATTTGCAGTCTGCCCTGGGACCGTTTCACCCCACCTGGTAGTTTGTCCCGGAACGATCTCATTCCATATAAGCACGCCGCCCGCAGCCGTCGCTGCCGAAACACCCGTAACAGTAAACCTAAAGTTCAACTGTACATCACCTGCGGCTGTCGCTGCGGAAACACCCGAAGGAAAGAGGTTTACCACCCCTGATACGGATACTGATCCTACACCCGAAGCTGCGGAAACACCCGTAACAGCAACATTAGCCTCACCTACTACCGAAACCGACCCGGCTGCACTGGCTGCCGAGACACCCGTGACCGTAAAAGCTTTGCCAATACCAACTGCGCCTGCGGCCGTGGCTGCTGAGACACCCGTGACGGAAACCGGAATTGCACTATTCCAAGCCCCCTCGTCCCAAGTACCTCGGCCCCAGCCGGAGACAATTGCCATTAAGCTACCCGGATAATCGCGGTGTTCGCGTCATTGGTCGGAAACTGTACGGTGAAATCTCCGGCGCTAGACGACTTGTCTCCGCCGAAGTTAATGATCGCAATCGAAGGTTTTGCAGCATGGTTGGTCGTAGACCCAGTACCCGCTGTGGCGAGAGTGCTGTTGTAAATCAGGGCTCCCCGAGCATTCGTTATAGTAGCCGTAGACCACGTCGTATCTGCAAAATCCACGAAGGCTGTCGGCACGGAACTGCTGTTATCCCCAAGACCAATTGTGGCGCTGGCCAGCGTATTGCCCCCCGCCGTGTAGTTGGTCCCAGAGATCTCTTCGCTCGTGGTATACCCTGTGGTGTCCGCGTCGAAGGACGAGGAATTGGTGTACAGGGCAATCTTCAGGGCATCCGCTCCAATAGCACTCGACCCCGTCCGCGTGTGCGCGGTGATGAAATGAATCCCGGCCAACGCCTCTCTCTTAAATGTCCCGCATATTGCGGAGGTTCCGATAGCCATTACAGTCTCCTTACAATCTCTGCCATGTCGCAATGCCCCTGCTTTTCCAGCAGCGCCCAAAGGGTCGTTCTTTCGCTCCTGGCCATCTTCTTCATATAAAAAACCAGGACTTCTTTCAATTCATCTCTGTGCGCCAGTGCCTGATCTCGTATGAAAGAAGGGGCGTTCTCTGAGACAGACATTATCTTGTTCAAAGCCATCTCGGCTATATCATCGGACGAATGGCCGCCGTTATTCGACGTGAATACAGACACGGTGCCTAAGCTGCCATTGCTAGAGGCGGGGAACGTCACGCCGGGCCCCTACGGACGCGGTCGTAGCGATACTGGTCTCTAGTCTGGAGCCCCTCACCGAGGTTCTTCAAACCTTGAAGAGCCTCCTGGAAACGCGCGTCGTACAAGGCCAAAAGATCTGCCTCGCCCTTGAGGAAGGTATATGCCTCGATTAAAGAGCCGTACAGGAGAGCTAGCTCTGCGTTTGTCCCGAGCCAACTGGTGCCATCCCCTGTTTCTGTGATGGAAGCCGGGCGGTAGAAATAGTGTAGCTCGAAGGTGTAGGCGCTGTCTGGCGTCGGAGCTAAGAGGAAAGTTGCCTCGTCCCAGTCGCCATAATACTTAGGGACACCCGTAGTCGTGGGGTCAGGGGTGTAGTCCTGAAGAAGGGTAACTTGCTTGTACAACAGAAACTGTTTACTGCCCGCCACGGCAACACTCAGAGAGTTCTGAGCCAGGAAGTCTGAAGGCTTTTGCAAGTAGGAATTGCCCGAAGCTCCGGAACCTTGAGACGACTTCCGAAACACGTCTAACTGGCACCCTTTCAGGATGCGTTCCTCGGCATTTAGGATGAACCTGGACAGTTGGCTGACAAAGGTTGATTCTGTACTCTGAACGTAGTCCTGGATGGCTGTTTTTAGTGTTGTAAAGGTATACGCCATGCCTCAACCCTCAACTTTCCAGCGTAACAGGACCGGATGAGGCAGTGCCCCCGCCGCCCTGAACGGAACCCGCAGACGCGGTCTCGCCGGTTGCCGAAAAAGTGTAAGAATTGTCGTCCACGACGGTAACTGCGTATCCACTAGAAGACTGGAGAACAGCCTGCGTGAACCCATCAAAGGCCTCGCAAGAACGGAAACGCACAACATCTCCCGTAGTTCTTGAGTTTCCCGGTTCCCTAACAGTAATACTAGAAGATCCTGGGCTAACCGAAGTAAACGGGTTGAAGGGCAGAAGAACAGATACCGCAGGCTCTGTCCGGTCCGGCCGGGCATTCCTAAGAGCTTCGGGGTCCGCTTGCACCCTGAGAATAGTTAGTTGAGGCTGCTTGACCTCCCACTCGTCCTTCCCAACCAGAAGGCCCGTCCACTCTTTCCGCATGTCCCGGAGGCGGTAAGCCACGCCCGTCTTGTCAGAGATACCAAGGGCGTACTTGTCTGAGGCGTACCTAGCCATTAGCTCGTGAACCCGTAAGTGTAAGTCGGCACCGCATATGTGCTGGTTTTGTCACGATCTTCCAGGGCCGCGCGTTCAAACTCTTCCTCGTAGATTGCTTTCAGTATCTGCACTCTGTCTGGAGCACGCTTCAAAGCCAAGTAGTAGGCCAAGCCAGCAGCGAGGCAAGGGTAAAACCTGAAGGGAACCTCTGCCGTATTCACCGAAGCATCCGCGTCGTCTACGCGCACCAATCGGTCGTAAATGAATACGTCGGTGCTGTTCTCCGGGGACGGCCACAACTTGAGGACAGGGACTATCTGCCGGTCGAAATAATACTGTACGGGTCGGCCCGTGGTGGACTTGTTTGGAATCGTTAAGTACGTGTCCCGGCTTATCTGAGAAATAGAGATGTCTGAGTTGTCCCTACGGATTACACCCGTCAAGATATCTATCGTAGACCGCACATCCGACAGGCCGGGGTTCGCGCTTATCGTAGTAGATGCTGCACTGGTGCCACCCGTAATGGTTTCTCCAGCGGTAAAGGAACCGGAGGGCACTGTAAGGGTGAGGCTCGTCGAGGTGGGTTTCGTAATTATCTTCGCCGTGGTGCCACTAGTGCCACCCGTAAGGGTCTCACCAACAGTCAGGCTGCCCGAAGCGGCGACAGTGGCCGGAATATCCCCGACAGGGTAATCAGTCACGCCGGAAGCAAGAGTCTGAGAGAACTGCTGGATAGTCCAACGATTCAGACCGCGGTTTGCCCAATCCGCAAACAAGAGGTTTAGAGAACGGCGGGCGGTCACGGAGTCGTAACCCGTACGAACCTCTAAACCACAACGCTCAAAGGCTTCCTCAATGTATTCCGCTACATCAAGCTCAAAATCCTTAGATCCGGAAACCGCCATGGCTCACGGTCTAGGCGTAGAAGAAAGTCATAAGGTCAACCGTTCCAACCGTGTACTGGACCACTGCCCCGTTCCTGAACAACACCCCTTCACCAGGGATGAACGTGTCGTTAATCAACGTGTTATCCGTGCCTAGGGTTCGTGTCTTGAACAGAATGGATCCAGAAATAGGGGCCCCGTCATACAGGCTGACGATACCCGCCGCCGCACCAGAGACAACAAAGAACCCCTTCAACCGAGTAGGGCCCGCAAAGATAGCCTGGGCTGCGGACGCTAGGCTTCCCACTGTGATATTTGCCGCATATTGAGCGGAGCAAACCACCGAGGTGACCGTCTTGAAGTATTTGGTGCCGTTCACCGCTTCAGCCGAACCGGTTGAGGTTATGATCTCGCTAATGACCTCATCAAGCACGTTCGTGCCTGTGATGGTTGTTGTCTTGCCATTGTCGCCCGTTCCGGCTGTCGTGACTGACAGAAGTCGAGCGCCGCCAGAAGCAAACGAAGTGTTTGCTAGAGTAGCCGTGGTGTTTGGTCTCGCTGCGGTAACAATGAAGTCAGCATCGGCTACAACCTCGTCGCTGATTGTGATGGCTTGTACGCTTACTTCCGCCATATCAAACTCCTAAAAAGGTGGAGGCTCCTGCACCTCCACCTATTCAATTATGTGGTAGCAAAAACGGAGAGGTTGGCGGCTGCGCCTGTGCCCGAAGACGTACAACGAGCTTCAGCCCTCCAGAGAGTACCGTTAAAGGAGAAGACAACGTAGCTTCCGATGCCCGGACCCGCATTAGTCAGGCCGATAAGATTAAGAAAATCATCGCCAGTTCCGTCGGCTACATCAACCGTATCGATAAGACCAACCGCAGAACTTGTCGCACCCGTCTTCTTGTAAACGGCGGACTTAGCCATGAAGAACTGACCAGCAGTGCCAAACTTATGTGTAGCACTGTTAGCAATACCCACTTGGTATTCAACGACGATTACATCGCCGACCGTAGAAGCGGCGTTAGTTGGCATAGTTGCGGTAATTGCGGCACCGTTCGCAGGGCTTAGGTAGTGCGTGTTCTTGGTCAAAGCAGCAGCAAAGGCGTTAGCCATTTGCGTCTTCGCAGTAATGCTTCCACCTACAAGACCCGTGGGGTTGGCAATACCGGTTGTGAACGAGGCATAGCCTGTGACAGCAAGAGTGCCGCCAACCGAGGCGTTAGTGCCGTAGGTGCTGTTCGTCGTTACCGCGCCCGTGGCATCGGCAACAGAAATGTCTTGAAAGCCGTTTTCTGAACGGACGGGACCGTTGAAACTTGTATTAGCCATTTTGGTTCCTCCTTACGAGAGATTCGGCCCTAGAGTCTTCGTAAGCGTCTGCTGGGACAGTCGCTAGGGCTAAAGGATCCCAGAAAGTGGGGGAGGGAAAACCCTCCCCCTTTTCTTATGCCGCTCCGGGTGAACCGAAGATGCCGCGAGGGTCCGACCAGCCAAACGCATAGCGTTCGCGAGCCTTGTACCGCACGTTTCCGGTGTCGAAGTCGCCTTCCATCGAGGTTTTGATCGCAGAGCGATTGAAACCTTTCAGACCGTTGGGCGCGTTCGTAATAATGAAGAACGCATCCGTGTCGTTTAGGTAGTGGTTGACGTCGTAGCCTTCTGGAAGCATTCCCATGTTCCGAACTGCATTGATGTCGTTATCAGCAGTGCCGGTACGAAGGGTGGACTCCAAGAGACGATCCGCGGTGAACTGGAGTTCCTTAGGAATAATCAGCTTCATTCCACGAACGGCAACCTTGAGGCCCCGCTCGTCAACAAAACTAGAAATATCAATAAGGGACTGCTCTAGGCTGGTCTCATTGAGATCGGCCGCTACGGTCAGTTCGTTGCGGAAAGTGTTGCCACTGACGAGTGGATGGTCCGTAGCACAAAGCTCCTTACCGTCACCGCCCGTGAACCCGTCGTCAAAAGCGTTGTTAAGAACCGAGGCGGCCTTAACTTGCTTCGTCTGGCTCATGCTGCGAGCGAGGGCACGGGTGTAGCGCGAGGCTAGGCGGTCATAGAGGTTATCTTCAATCGCTTCTTCCGTAATGGAAAAGGCAAGTGCGATAGTCTCCATCGTATACCTAGCGGTGTACGCTTCCTGTGCATCGTCGTAGTTGACCGAGCTACCTTCGCCTTTAGTTGGCGCTGCTCCGAAACCACTCAGCATGACTTCTTCTTCAAAGGCACGATCCGAGCTTTCCATCGAGAAAATCATCTCGTGCTCGCGGTCGTACTGATCGTACTCCATTCCGAACAATGCGTTCAGGCCGGGTTCCAACTCCTTTACGAGTTGGGCTCTACTAATAGCCATTATTCAAACCCTCCTATACGCCGGTTGTCGAAACAGTACCAGCCGCAATGGAACCCGTGGGTGCATTAAAGCTGTTGTTCAACCGAACGATTGCGCCAATCCCGGCAGCCGCAAAATCCTCGTTCAAAGGATCTTCGACCCAACCCATGACCCGCAGGGTCAAACTATTGGTTGTTGCCAGGGTACTAATTGCCAAGCGTCCCAGAGAAAGACCCGTGGTGTCCGTTCCGGTGATGCCCGTAGACGTGCTGGCATTCAAGAACACACTCGCGCGCGCCGTCGCCTTGCTAGTCCACGTGGCATCAGTTGCAACTACGTACAACTGGCTGGGGTCGTCGTTAACAAAGGCTTTGACCGGGTGGTTACTATCCGCCCCGGATCCGGGCCAGTAGTTACTCCAGGTTGGTTTGCCTGTGGTGCTTGAGACATACTCGCAACCCTGAAAAACGCCTAGAGCACTAACAGTTCCACCAGCGGCATTGGTCGTATGGTCGATGTATCCCGAAGCGAGGGGTACAACGATCTGACCGTGGTAGATTTTGTCAGTGTTGTCCGAGGCAATCTCATATGAGGTATAGCCAGTAAGCCCCGTAGAATTGGCTCCGCCGCCTAATTTGTTAAGCGGACGGAGGCCGAAGCTTCCGTTGGTGTTAGCCATCTAAATTGCTCCTTGAAGCAAAGGGGTTAAAACAGTAGGCCTAAGTCTCCTTAGGTCCTCCAAACGTGACACGCGACTGGCGCTCAGGTTTCTGAATCGCCATCGAATGATGCTGGGTCTCCTTCATGAGATCATTATCGACCGCAGTCATTGCGTCGGTGTTCATCTTACCGAAGTAATCGTTGCGCTCTGCAATGGTCTCAACTGGGATACGAGCCAGCAACAGTCCTCCGACACCAAAAACACCTTCGTATCGGCCACTATCAATAGTGGGAGCTTCAAAATCAGGATATTCGTCACGACGAACCAACTCCCATCCCTCTCTTATTCGAGAGGAGACGTTCTTGCGGTCGTCAAAACCCCTAACTTCGGCTCGGATCCACCTATGCTTGTAGCCATCCGGTGCGGGGGGTGCGTCCAATAAGGACGGGGGGGCCCAGGGTTTGCGTTGCGGCTTCGCCGCTCTTGTCCGGGCTGCGCGTGGAGCGCGTTCAATAGATTCTTCAGCCATCGTCCGTTCTCCTAGCGTTTGTGTTTCGCGTACTGGTCGAGAGGAACCCCTAGTTTCTGTGCTATTGCGACTTCACTGGGAGTTAGCCTTACCGTCTTGCGCCCGGAGCTACCGGTGCGTGTTGCAGAAGCTACCGACTGTTGCAGTCGGCGTCCTCCGTTGCCCGAGTCAGACGAACCCTCAAACTTGTTAGGGAAAGCTTCTCGAATCCTTTTATCTATTTCAGTGTAGTACTCGGGGTTTTGAGTGTCAAAGCCTTCATCCTCAATCAAAGTCTTGTGGATTCCGAAGGCCGCGAAGGTCATGGCGTCGTCTTCCCCAAACCAAGCGTTGTTTGATGCCCACTTCTCTGCCTTAGCGTCGGGGCGGACAGGAACTTGCTGCTGGTTAACTTGTTGCTGTTGGGGATCTTGCTGTTGGACCTGCTGCTGGGCAACCTGCGCCTGGGCAGAGATCTGTTGTTTTGCCGCTCTGACGCGCTCTTCTTCAATAGCGAGTTGGGAAAGTTTCCTATTTAGGGATACCTGAGCCGCGGTGTCGTTTGTAGCTATCGCCGTCTCCAAGTCCCTCTCAATAGAACTGGACTGGGTGGCCACCCTATCGCCGTATTCGGCAACGTAGCCCGCGTCTAAGTCCTGGACCCGAGTCCGAAGGTTCTGGTTCTCATCCTGAACAGTCCGGGCGTAGCTAATCGCGGCTTCCTGCTGCCGCTCCGCCTCCCGTGCCTTCTTCGTGAGACGATCAATGCGCCGCCTCACCTTCTTGCTGTAGTCCTCGTGCTCTTCGTCATCACCGGAACCAGGATCAACGGGTTCCTGCGGCTCCTTGGCATCTTTGATTTCTTGGGAGGGGGAGTTTTCCAATGTCACCGACACCGATGGCCCCTCCGTAGGGATATCTACAACTAAGTCTTGGTCTTGCTCAGGCATGGTACGCTCCCATGTTAAAAGTGCAGGATATCATCCGGATCCTGGACAATGCCGATGATTTCGTCATCGTTTAGTATGCGGACTTCGCCGCCGTCGATCCTAAAACGGGCGCCCGCATATCGGCCGAAAATAACCCAGTCACGTTCCTTGCACCATGCTCCAGTGGGGAACTTTGACTTGTCCTCGTAGGCCAGGGGACCCACCTTGAGGACATAACCACAAACGGTAGCAACAGACTCCCTATCTACAACGGAATCCGGGAGGATAATTCCACCCTCTGTCTTTCCCTTGCCCTGATACGGGAGGATCAGGATCCGCCAACCAGTAGGGGACGGAATACGCTCCAGAGAGCTTTGGTCGAGTTTGTCAGGGTCCAAGACCCGCTTATCGACATCAACATAGGCTTTACTTATAGAGACAACATCTTCCGGCTTCGTAGCCTGAGATTTGTTAGACATCAGTCCGCCTTTTCTAAGATTTCTCTTAACTCTTGGCCTATGTAGTCTAAAGATTCCACGTTGCCAACCAATTGTTTGTACTCCTCGAAGTCTTTTGCTGTCCCCGCAACAAGCATCTCCGAAACTCTATCCCGACGTTCTTTGATTGACTTCAAAAGATGTTCCGCCAGTAGGATTCCGTCCATTATTCAACCACCCGCATTACCGCCTCAAGCCGCCTCGCTCTGGCAGTGACTTGCTGATACCACCTCGACGCGATCATCTCGTCTGCCGCAGTTTGCATGTCCCGCAAATTTATCGCCCGGATCATCTTCTTGAATTTGTTGAACCTTGGAAGCCCCAGGTTGAACATCATGTTCGCAACGACGAGTTGCACGTCTTCAGGCAGAGACCCAAAGTCATCAAAGGCTCGGTCGCAGTCACCGATGACGCACTCGATGTCCGAGTTGAACACCTGTTGAACTCGGTCTTCACTAACTTCAGTTCCCACGGGCTTGCCGTGCTCAATGTCCGCCTCAGTCACGAGGTGCCCGATGCCAAAAGTCGGGTAGCCTAAATGGTCTAGGTAGATTTCGTAGACGCACCCCTCGTCTCGCTCAAGATCTAGGCGAAGTTGCTCGACGTTCATCTGCCCTGCCCGTTGTACTTCTTGTGAGACAGCCGCTTGCCCTTGTTCTTAACGCGAGTAAGAGGGCTGGAGCCGATTGAGGTCCGCTTCTTGACGGGAGCCGCCTTGGCCCCCGCCCCTACAGCTTTCATCGCCATTAGTCTTTTTCTCTCTCGGCCAAGACCACACCGACGACGCCAGCGACGACGCCAATGACCGCGAGCCACTCAAAGCCTGTCAAAATGCCGACACCGATAACACCGGCCGCAACCGCCGCATAGCTTGACGGTTCGCTAACTCTGCTTAGAACCCATTGTACAATTTTCATAACGCACCTTTTCGTTGTTTAAGGAAGTGCCCCGGTCTATCCGCCGGGATAATCGGGGCTTGTAACACACCCAGGGACCTACCCTAGGACCATTTTACCTTGTTCGCCCAGTAGGCCGCACTCATCTTGCCTTTTTTTATGTTTTTCGCGTGACGGGCGCGGAAAGAGTCCCTCCGTTTTTTTTGCTTGGGGGAGTCGCTGCTTCCCGCACCGCTGACGCCCTGTTGACCGAAACGGATAGTCTTAACCTCACCGTCCTCCTTTGCCACAACTACATGCGACTTCGTAGGATGGCCCGGCGTCTTCCTTGGCTTGTTAAAGCCAGACACCCCCGCCCTTTCTAACCTTGGGTCTTTCTCAACAGCCATGTCGGCTACCTACTAACTCCTTTGACCTTCTCCCAGCTTCTTAATCCGCCCAACCCCAACATTCCCATCAAAACCGGCATCATCTCGCCTAAATTTACAGCGGGAAGATCAATCAAATATCCTGCCTGTGCCAATCCGAACGTCAGGATCGGCTGCATAACATATGTGTAGGCCAGTGCAAATCCGCATGACCACCCGATAAATGGCCGCCACCCCGCAACAAAAAGTGACCTGTGTCCGGCCTCCACCTTATTCGTTTCGGCTTGGACAAGATCTAGTTTTGCCAGACTGTCCGTCAGCTTAGCTTCAATCTCCCGCTCGGCAGCCGCTCGCTTCTCTTTATCTTCAGGAAGGAAACGCCCCGCGACATCCATGATGGACGGGAGCAACGTGGTGATAAGTGGAATCATTTTGAATGATCCTTTGCTGGCTTTGAATAGTCTTTGTGCGATCCGTTGTGCATGGCCTTATTAGCCGCACTGTCTCTTTCCAGAACTTCTGTTCTCGCAAGAAGGCCGCCTAGCTCGCGGTTGCGGCGCTCCAACGCATCAGGCGATGACATGGTCGCCAGAATATGTAATCTTTGCTCGACTGTGCCCGACTTTGTTTCAAGCCTGTCAATCTTAGAATCCAGTCTTCTCAAGCGCACTTCAACGTCAGCGAGGGCTTCCGTCAAAGCTTTGACACTTTGGCGCACGACTGCGAACGCCGCAGCCACGCTGGCGATCATCCCACCTAGCGTCAGCAGGATTCTGAGCGAACTCTCATCCATTGAGGGGTCTCACTGTATAACAAGAACAAATTCCGCCGAGGCGGGTCTTGTTCAACAAACAGAGAATGTACCGCCCCGGATCGCGGCGCCCATGCCCCGGTTCTTACCGGACACAACAGTGCCCTTTTCGGTGTTCGGCGTCTTCTCAACTTCGGGGGCGTTGTAGGGAACATATCCCTGATCCTTCACAACAATGCCCTTGCGTACTACCCCTGCTGAATCTGCCATGACGATCTCCTATCTATTTTGTTTCATTGCTTCGCGTTCTCGCCCGGCCTGTATACGAGCTTGAACAATCTCTTCATTAGACTGGATCCGTTCCGCGCCAAGCCTTGCGGTTGACTCGGCCTTCTCAGCATCCAAAGCTAGCCTGGACTGGTCCATCTGTAGATCAGACGCATCTCGTTGCGCTTGTAGCTCAAGGTCTTTTTCCTTCAGAGCAATCAGAGGATCAGGTTGCCCGCCCCCAGAGATCTGAGTGCTGATCTGCTTCAACTCTTGCATTCCCTGAGACACGCGCTCCGCAACAAGAGACTCAATCTGTAGAGCCTCCTCTTCCGACGGAGCACGGCCCTGGAACTGCTGTGCCATCTGAGACATGACCTGCTCCTTAGCACTGAGAGAGACATGCTCCAACACATGCTTCTGCAAAGCCACCGCAACTTGCGGCATCTGAGAAACCGTTCCCGAAGACCCAAACACAAGATGAGACATTATGTGGGACATGTGGTTCTGGCCCTGGAAGGCAGACAGCGGCCTGTTGTCCAGAGAATCTGAGTTTTCCAGCGCCGGATCTTTTGGCTCTGGCTTCCCCTGATCTACGGGCTTCAGAATTGCGTCCACGTCTTTTACGCCTAGAGCCCTGTACATCCGCCTAAACGCCTCGTGCAAGTTATGTAAGTCAGGAGCCGCTTGAGCCAACTGAAGCTCCGTCTGCGCCAGAGTAACTCGCTGCGCCATCGAGAAGATGTTCGGGTCAGATACCGGTACGACATCTATCCGATCATCAAAGTCGGTAGCTTTAATCGTACGCTCTCCGCCAACGACGTTGTACGGATACTCCGCAGGCAAGTACTCGTTGAACACTGACGCTAAGAGTTGGAACTCGTCCTTCTGTGCGTAATGCAACCGCTTGTGAATTGCGGACATTACCTTGGCGCCCTGCTCCAACATCGCGATGGTAGTTCCAACCGCCGCCTGCTGATTGCCGTCTCCAACCTGGAGATTAGACACCGCAGCGAAGCGTTGTCCTGCCTCTACGCAGAACCCCATCAACTGGAACAGAGTCTGGTCCGCGCCCTTGTAAGGGAGCATCATTAACGAATCACGGATTGCTCCGCCCGGCGCGTCAACGTCGCGAAACTCGCCCGGCGAGAGAGGCTCGTCGTCGTTTCGGATGCGTAGCCCACGAGCCTTAAAGCCTGCGGGCAAGTTAGCCAAGGTCCCCGCGTCAACCAACTGACGCAGAGCCGCAGTAGCCGTCCGGCTCAGGCCGCCAATCATGTGGATCAAGCCGAGGCCGTAAAAACCAAAGCCCGGAAGGAACTTGAAGTGTACGAAGTACTGTTTCTTCTTACGACTTGGATCGTCTTCGTCGTAGTTGCGGCGGACGCTTAGTACCTTGCCAGCCTCTTCCGAGAGCGTGACGATGTACGGAAGCTTAATGCCCGTTGGCTCACCGTCGTCACCTAAGTCCTCGAAACCCTCTATGTCCAGATTTACGTGGCACTCCAGTAAAGTGACATCAGCATCGAGGTACGTTGGCTCGACGCCTGTTATCTCGTCCATCTCCTCTTTAACGGAGGATGGATCGGACTGAGACGAGAATACGGGGGTATCTAAGTAGAAACCGGCAATTTGCTTCTTCCGAAGCTCGTTTTCGGTCACTTGAAGCACGTGAGTGACGTTCTCGGCGGTATCTAAATCAGTCGCGGTATAGGGGACAATCAACTGCTCTGCCGGAACAAAGCGGCTTACCGCCCTTTCCAGGAACTCGTCGTAGTACACCTTCTTGAAGGTCGAGCCCGAAAGCGGGAGATAGAACAACATTTGGTCAAATTCGGGCGTATATTCCTTCATAACGCACGTTATTTGATAGTTCATGTACTCCCGGACGCGGTCGGCTTGCTCCTCTACCTCAGGGGTCGGCTTGCCCATGACTTGAGTGCGTACGGGGCCACCCGAAGGGAGAAGTTCAGAGAAGGCTTGCGCCTGAAACTGCGTTACAGCTTCCGCAAGAAGGGGGTGCGTCACGCCGGTAGCGCCACGAAAGGGCTCCGACCGTTCTTCGTAACGGAAACCAAGAAGCTCCAACCCGGTGGTGTAGGCATCCTCCCAGTCTTTACGCCCTGACTTGTTGGACTCGTACTGCTCAAGCAAGTCAGACGAAATGCGACCCGCAGCGCGGTCGCTCAGAGTCTCTGCAAGGTTCTCGCTAAACCCTGTGGGACCGGCCATGGCTTCCGAAGGGTCAAAGTCTATAACGACGCCCCCATCATCCTCTAACTCTATGTTCAACCCAGGCGCCTGAATGAGCGTCTCGTCTTCGATGTCCACATCAGCGGCGGGGCCCTCTTCAAGCTCCACGCTCGGCAACGAGTCGCGGCGCTCCACAAGGGAGGCCGTCCCAAAGTTGCTGCGGGGAAGGGGTGGTCTAGCCACTTACAGGCGCCCCAACGTCATAATCCCGGACGGACTGGCCGCGTTCCCCGGAGCGTATTGCATTCCGGAGGGAGGCCGGGGGATCATATCTACTCGGGGGCCAACGGGCGCGGGCGGAAGAGGAGCGTCTGGCATAGGCGGGAAGTAGTCGGACATTCCGCCCTCTTGTGCCGGGGGCGCGTACCCCGGAAAGTCTTGCATTCCCATCGGAGGGTTTTGCATCGGCCTGTTTGGGTTGTCCCGAGCGCTGGCCGCTGCCATGTCGGCTGCGCGTTGCGCGGTAAACCCGGAAAAATCCATGGCCGCCTCAATTTGTGCGGCAACGGCGGAGTTACTCTGGGCCAAGGCTCTAAGTCCACTCTCGTTGTTCTCGATAAACATCCGCAACTCATCCCGAGAAAGATTCCTAAGAGCGTCTTGGAACATTGCGGAGGTTTCACGGTCTGACTCGACGAGATCGCCGTTGGCGTAGCCAGCCGGACGGGAACTCATAGACCCACCACCTGCATAGCCAAGCGGACGAAAGCCCATGGGGCCGCCGTCACGCATTCCAAGGGAGCGCCGGTACTGGTCGGCGTCTGCCATACCCTGGGGCGTGTACTGAAATTCTCTTCCCATTACGTTAGGCATCTGACTTTCCTTTTCTGCAACTGCTACCCGACGCACCGAGCAGTCAAGTATGAACTTTTTGGATCTTGAAGGAAGCCTTCTTGCTTCCGCCCTTGTGTGGCTTGTGTCCAGTAGAAGGGTCCTCCATAAGTGTAAAGCTCTCGCCGGACTTCATCCAATGAAAACCCTTTGGAGCTTCGACTGTCTTTGACACGGCTCCGCCACGGGCCATCTTCTTAGGGAAGCCCGCCTTCATGTTCTTGTAAGCGTCGTCGCTAATCGTGCTTTTCTTCTTCGAGCGACTGGTGCCAGCCTTCTTGCGCTTATTTATGTTCTCGTAGAGGCTCATTACATTTCACCCTTATAACTTGTTTCCATACTAAAAACGAAGCTGGTATCCGAGGTTGGCGCCCGCAGAACTTTTCTGGCCGCGAGGGTTCCTGTAGTTGCCCGAGGCAGTGAGGGTGCCACCAAGACCGAAGGGATCCTCACGCGAATAGCCGACGTTCGCGCCAAGGTCCGTGGGCCCGCCGCGCGGCTTCATTAGATTTACACCCAGGCTCGCGATGCCACGGCCCACGGGGCGTTGGTACTGCGCGTCATACTGGCTTACCGGGGGCAAAGAATACGTGGGCCGTGATTCCTGATACATGTGCTGGGGGTATTTGTCATAAAAGAACTGACGGCTTGCGCCACCCGACAGCGTCCCCCCAGCGAGGGGCGTCTGACCACGAAAACCCAACGTGTCCGTGCGACGTTCAAAGTTCGTGTTGATGAAATTCTGGGCGTCTTCGGGGCCGATGGCGTTAGCTTTCTCGGCGTTCCGTTCCAGAAACGCGGACAACGAGCCAGTGTTAAGGGAACCGCCGAAAGTGTCTGACCGGCTTCCGGGTGATCGGACGTTGGAGTAGTACCCAGAGACAGGGCCAGACTCGCCCGAAACATCGGCCGTGGTCCGTGGGTCAAGGCCCGTTTGCAGCGTCGTCGCAGCACGGAACCGAGCCAAGCTGTCGGGAGTTCCCGCGTACGCCTCCGCGCCTAACTGACCCTTGGCCGCAGAAAAAACGGCGCCCGGAACTCCCGACCCCTCCGGAGGGTTGAGCCTAAGTCCAACCACCGGGTTAACCGGATCCGCAGACAGCATTAAAAGCTCCGCGACCGTCGTGTCCTTTAGGCTCGCCTCGTCGGCCACGGCTAACGGCCCGTGATCCGTGGGCTAGGGTACAGGGGCCGGTCAACGTATCCGCCAGCAGCCATGTTCCGGTAGTAGGGCGTGCCGGGGGGCGCGATGACGTTAGCGTAGTCCAGCGGCGTGGCCGCGGCGGTTCTGTAGTCCGTCGGGGCAATGATGTTCTGGGAGTTACGAGTGGGATACTGAATATCCAAGCCCCCCACGTTGTACTGGTTAGGGCTGCTAAGGTAGGGGTTCGCCGCGGGGGGAATGGAAGACTGTGACTGCGTTTGCGTTGCAGTAGCCGCAGGGCGAATGTAGGGACTGTCGAGGCTGGCCCGGCCTTCGGTATTGTAGTCTGCCTGCTCCTGAGCGTACAGATCCGCCTCCGCGTCAAATGACCCGCCGAGTGCCCGGCTGTCTATGAAGGATTCCGGTCCACCGCGCGGATCATCTAGAAAGTCCGCTTTCATAATGTCGGGGCCCCGGTCGTACATGATGTCGTTAGCGATAAGACCAAGTACTCCGGCTGCTTTTGCAGCAGCCAAGATACCTGCAAGCTGGGGAACTGCCCGACCCACTAGGGCCGGAATTACCATTCCTGCCACAGACTTGACGGGATTGGATCTTAAAGCATCAACTTTTTCGGCGATGAAGCTTTTACCGCTTCCGACAAGACTTCCGACAAGACTTCCGATGCCGCCAGGCGGAGCGTCGGGGATACTAATGTTGCCCTCAGAGTCAAAACTAACTCCTCCAGCACCTCCACCAGAGACAGCGCTAATACCGCTAGCCATTACAAAATCCTCGGGTGCTGTGGGACTGCTTGGTCAACCATAGTAACTCCGGGTGGAGGAAGACGTATCGCTATCCACCCAGTCGTCGCTCGGAAGCTGAACGAAGTTTCCCTGGCGGTAGCGCATCAAAGCCTGCGTGGTGCTGTCCACGAGATCGTCGTGGTCGCCATTGGGAAATGCCGCGCACTCCTCAATAACTTCATCAGCCCATCGTTCGTCCGGAGCCCATATCAGTCCGCTCTCAAACAACGGAGACACAGAGTGGACCCGTGTCAACTTATCATTGCCCCTGCTGGGTGTAAAGTTCACAACGGGTATCCCCAACTGCCTAAGCTCTTGCGTCAGAGGCGTGCCCGAGGCCTTCGCCTCGACGATTACAGTCTCCGGCTCCCAGAAGTTGTACTGCTCTAATGCCTTCGCCTTCAACTCGGGAAAGTCCCAACGGCCCTTCTTGCTGTCCAACAGCATTAAGTTCGCCGCTCCGTCCTGCTTTGGATAAAATACTCCCCACGTCGTAATGGCAGAGTAATCCGCTGTCTCCTTACGACTGAACGCCGTGTCATAACTCTGTATAATGTACTCAAGCTGGGGGACCTCCTCTTCCTCCCACCGCCTCCACCACTCCTTCTTCAGAATGGCGCCCTCCTCCGACGTGGGGTTCTGCTGCCACTGGGCGTTCCACTTGGCCGAAGACAACGACGCCCGTACCCCCTCTAACTCTTCCTGCTTCCAGTACTCCGGCCAGCACGGCTTTCCAGACGGCATCAAAGCAGGAAACTCTACGACCTCCCATTTGTCCGAGTGCTCATCATAGCCTTGGGCCTTGAGCACTTTTTCGGTCAGATCGCGCAACGACCAACGGGTCATAACAATTACAATCGCACCGCCGGGCTGGAGACGCTGCCGGGGACCCGACGTGTACCACTCATACGCATGGTCCATTGCAGTATCCGAAAGAGCGTCCTGCTCAGAGTGGGGATCATCAATAATCAGTAGGTCCGCACCACGTCCGGTAATCGCGCCCCCAACACCAGCAGCGAAGTACTCCCCACCGTGGTTCGTGGACCACCTTCCGGCTGCCTTGCTGTCAGCCTGTAGGTCTACAGAATCAAATATATTTTTGTACTCGGTTGTTGCAATCAGATTCCGAACCTTACGACCAAAGTTCACAGCAAGTTCCGCAGTGTGCGTGGTTTGGATTATTTTTGTTTTCGGCTTACGGCCAATGATCCACGAAGGGAACAGATAACTGGCGAACTCAGACTTCGTATGCCTCGGAGGCATATTTATTATGAGGCGCTTTATCTTTCCGCTGGCAATGTCCTCGAACTTCTTTGCGATCATCTTGTGATGCGCGCCAGCTACAAATTCAGGCCAAATCTTTCTTACATATGTAAGGAAGTCGTCCCGGCACCCTTGGACCTCGGCCATCTGCGCGAGGCGAAGCTCAAGCTTCAGGCGCCTGCTCTCAACCTCCGCGGTTTCCGTACGAAGCATCACTGACCTCGGCAAATTGTTTCACGTGAAACATTAGCATATGGGATTTATTTTATCGATTTTTATCGCAGTTATTTCGTCCCGTTTTTTACTGGATTATTTGAGCAAAACAAGGCCGGAGCCGTCGCCCCTCCCCCCGTGGGCGCGATTTTGGCGGATGGGGTCGAAAAACGGCGGATTTCTGCGCCTAAACGGGCGCCGGGGACCCTGGACCACGGGCCGGGCGGCCAGGGCGCCGGGCCAGGGCCGGTGCTGCCGGTGCCGGTGCTGCCGGTGCCGATCGCGCGAGTGCCGGGGCCAGGACCACGGGCGCCGGTCGCGCGACCTGGATGACCTGGATGACCTGGATGACCTGGATGACCTGGATGACCTGGATGACCTGGATGACCTGGATGACCTGGACGACCTGGACGACCTGGATGACCTGGACGACCTGGACGCGGACCACGGCGCGCGGACCACGGGCCAGGGATCCCGGACCACGGCGCCGTACGTTTCGGGCCGGTGTCCAGGCGGCACGGCCCGCCCTGGTTTACTGAATTGAACCGCAGACAAAAAAACGGCCCCGGCGCGCTAGCGTCGAGGCCAGGTGATCGGGGCCGGGCGCTAGGCGGCGCGACGTTCGGCGCGCCGGGCGTCCATCAGACCATGGTCCGCAATCACGATATTGCGCGCGGCAATCGTGGCCCCGGCGCATAATCCGCAACTATCGCATTGGGTGCGCTGGCCGCCTTCGCGACTCGCCGGACATATAGCCTCACTTGCCAGGACCGGCGCCGTATGTTTGCGAACCCGAAAAGAACGCCACCCACGAGCGGTCGCAGCGGTCACATCTTGCGCCGTATCGGCAGACGCCATGCAGAGGCCTTTCAGCCCGGCCGCGACCCGGCGGCGCCACTGATGGGTATACCCAGTTCGACTGGACACTTTCCGCGTTGCTACTTTCCAGACTTTCGAAGGGACGGCCGCAGGGTCGCCATATGTTCCGATTCGGAAGGCCAGGTCCTCGAACAACGTGGGGATTAGTGCCGCGTCGAAGTCGACCCCAGGGCGCGCATAACGTCCACGATGATATGCATTCCAAACGGACAACGGCGCCTGGTATACCCGGACATAACAGCGGACCGGTCCTCTGTTAATTGGGCGCAAGGGGCAGTCGCCGCAAACGCTGGAATCCTGGCCGGTTTTCAAGGCCAGGTGTGGCGCAATATCCCGGACCATGATGAACGTCTGGACCATTGCGCCCGTTTTTGTGTTGTTGCTGGCGTCTGTGATGCGGCAGGCGATTGCAACGATAGCCTTACCGTCCAGTCGAGACGGGCCGTCATATAGGACCACGCCAGCGAAGTCGCCGCGTTTTAGGGCCGCGCGTAAATTCTCAACAGTTTTGATCATGTCCATCTCCCAATGGTTGCGTATTGGATGATATAGGACAACGCGCGTCAGGCAAGACTATAAAACAGAATAAGGCGCGGCCGGATCACCTGGATGGATCACCTGGATGGATCACC
>ENA-ORXF01000816-ORXF01000816.1-marine-metagenome-genome-assembly--contig:-NODE-816-length-21263-cov-5.473284_pt1 | contig 21263 bp, 22 predicted proteins | sample MGYA00237864_ERZ511476 | MGnify/ENA primary metagenome ERZ511476 (study PRJEB26306, sample SAMN06343908) | marine metagenome | isolation source: coastal waters | place: Atlantic Ocean: West Antarctic...
AAAAAAAAAAAAAAAAAAAAAAAAAAAAAAAAAAAAAAAAAAAAAAAAAAAAAAAAAAAAAAAAAAAAAAAAATAAAAAAAAAAAATAAAAAAATAAAAAATAAAAAATAATTTAAATTACTAATAACATTATCTCGAAGAAGATGAAAAGATCTTTACAACTCTTCCTATATGTCCATTGTTTAATCTGACTTTGTGTCCATGACTATGATATTTTTTCTTAGTTAATACATCTTTGATAATACCAATTAAATATTTTTTGTTTTGATAAGGCTTAATTATAATCTGAACTCTATCTCCTTTTTTTGGTATTTTAGTTGTCATATAGTTATATACATTTTAATAATATTTAAAAATGATACTTAATATTTTAAATATTATTATATTAAAACATTTACACCACATCACACTCACAACACACTCAACAACTCCGTGTCAACAACTCCGTGTCAACAACCAGCTCGCTGCCATGGACACCCACCACCACACCCCTGGCCCGCACTGGTACCGTCGGCGGTGGCTACTCAACGAAGCCGATCTGACCGGCGATGCGGTTGATCATGCCATCGCGGTCTGCAATGAGCAGTTCCTCCACAGCGTGGAGGAACTGCGCCTCATGGGTACGAGCATCCACGCGCTCGAGGGTCTCGGGTTCAAGAAGATTGTCGCCTTCGCGATCGGGAACGCGCTTGGTGTTCCACCCCTCGATGCCAATCTCAAAAATGATGAAATCGCAGACCGCGATGGCCTCATCGCAAAACTCACTGCCGAGGCCACTCAAAATGCTCAGATTATCGCACTCCTCAACGCCGAGGCCACTCAAAATGCTCAGATTATCGCACTCCTCAACGCCAAGAACGAAGATCTCATGATTATCGCACTCCTCAAGGCCAAGAACACGTGCCCCGCAGCTGCCGCAGCTGCCGGAACCATCGACTAGAGAAATGACGTGGACAAAAAAAAAAAAAAAAAAAAATAATTTAAATTACTAATGACATTATCTCGAAGAAGATGACAAGATTTTTACAACTCTTCCAATATTTATATTCTTTAATATGACTTTGTTTCCCATGACTATAATTTTGTTCTTAGTTAATAATTATCAAAGATTGTATTAAATAATAAAAATGATATAATATTTATAATATTTTATAATATTTTATAATATTTTATAATACTATAAATTAATATCAAGTAAACATGGAAGCACAAATGACCTCGCGACATCTAGATAATCTAATGACAAAAGAGAATTGTGAAAAATATAGGAATTGGCTATACAAATATTGATTTGAGAAGTAGTCTTTCTCACAGAGAAACTGAGAGGTTATGTTATGAACTAGAAATATTTTTTTCTCCAAATCAAATTAGAGATACTCTACATTTGTCTGCGTTAATCGCACAACATATTCTATTAAGAAGAATTTAAAAAGTGGAATATAACTAATAGTTAAGGTCTTGCGTCTATTTCATTCTTATCTTCAATATTATCTTCAATATTATTTTCAATATTATCTTCAATATTATTTTCAATCTTATCTTCAATATTATTTTCAATATTATCCTTTAGGGTATAATCTGCATCTATTACATTATAAGATGAAAATTCCGTCATAAAAGAACTTAATGCTTTTTCATTTATTTTCGATGAATATGAAATACTTAAAGCATAATATAATTTTAAAATTATTAATCCTGTAAAACTTAAATAACTGGTTATTGATGGCAATCCAGCATAGTGCTCATAAACAACAATTGAAGATAATATTAAATTAATTGAATAAATTACAGTTAACATAATCGAATATAAAAAATAATAATTATTATATTTATTTAATGATAATAATAATTCTGGTTTGTCTTTAATTACATTAGTTAAATAATTATCTGAAAAATCGTGATTTATATCTAAATATTTAACACACCAATTCTCTCTTTTCAATTCAATTCCATATAATATTACAAATAATAACACAGATAATCCATTAACAATTAATGTAATTTGATGTCTATCGTCTGGATTTTCGATTTTTTCGGTTAAAGTACATACTTCTTCATCACATAACTGCGGTACAAATAAAAGTAACATACAACCCATTAATATTTTATAACTCTGAAATATAAATAAAAAAATAATTTTAATTCTTTCTTTTGCATCATTATCTAATTTCATTTATAATTTAAATCTATATTTAAATCTATATTAAATCTATATTAAATCTATATTAAATCTATATTAAATCTATATTAAATCTATATTAAATCCGATGTTTCGAGATATAATAAAAAATGATTATACATTTTAATTAATATATTATATATTAAAGATTCATTCAACAGTTTTTCATAATGATTTATTATCAATATATCATCTTAATCTTAAAAATTTACCTAAATTTACATCTGAAGAATTAACTGTTATAACTGATTCGGCAAGAGGAAATGGACGTATTGATTATTGTGAATTATATGCTTACCATTTTTGCAATTCATTGATTGATGGAGATAAAATCCATTTATCTGAATCTGAATATCAAGACCATTATGATAAAATCCTTGGTCCACTATCACCAGACAGGTCTATTCCAGATGGAACTATTATTGCTGGATTAATTCTACATTCAATATCTACATTTCATATTCCAATTGTTCACGAATTATATATCTGTCGAAAAATATTAAAATTGCTTAACGTTGCATTATGCGAATATAATACAAATACAAGTTTATTTTATAAGAAATTCCCAAATAAAAAAATCCACAAAATTCAATTACATTTTTGTATGTTTGTACCACAAATAGGACATCCAAATAGAATTAAAAATGTATTAAAGAAAATTAACAAATGTATAACGGAGTTTATTCCTGAATTTATAAATATTAATTATTATATTTTCCAAACATTTGGAGAATGTGAAAAATACTTTTGGTATAGTGACACCGGTGTTTGTTTTTATGAAAATCCAAAGCTTTGTAAAATGTCAAAATTTAAAACAATTACTGATATTAGATATCTTTTACAAAGATTTAATCACATTGATGAACCAGAATTAAATCTATCGGAAACAATTTTTTCTGATATTTTTTAAATTATTTTACAATTATTAAAAGTTATATTAATATTTATTTAAATAATAAATATTAATATAACTTTTATTTAAATAATAAATATTAATATAACTTTTATTTAAATTAAAAATAAAATTAAAAATAAAAATAAAAATAAAAATAAATTTAACATTTTAATTTTTGAATACAATCTTTAATATTAGCACTTTCCATTAATATTTCATGTAATTGAGCAATGGTCATATGTTCTGAAATCTCAATTGAATTAAATAATATTTCGGTTATTGACGTTTTATAATGTAAAGATATTTGATTAATAATATAATCTTTTGAAATTTTACTTAATTCAACTTTATACATTCTACCTGGGCGAATTAATCTTTTATCTAATATGTTAATATTATTAGTTGTTAATAATAACATACTTTTCAATGGATTAATTCCATCAAATACCTCTAATAAATCTTCAGTCATTAATTCGCTTTTGTTATCAGAATTGTTTTTAGATTTTAATTTCGCTTGAAATAATTTTTGAATTTCATCAACATCATTCTTATCATATGTATTTCCGACTTTTTTTAATAATTCTTCAATTGAATTATTATTTTCACATGTATTTGATAAATTACTATCTTTTTCTAAAAAGATATCATATTTATCAACTTCCTCTATCAAAAATATCACATTTTTCAAATCAATTTTAATTGGATGATCATTAATAGTAGTATATTCAGTTTTATTTAATAACATCATTAATTCTTTTTTATTTTTGATTATTTTTAAATCAAAATATACAATATCTTTACCTTGTTCTTTCGCTATAATAGCTGCTAATTTTGTTTTACCTGTACCAGGTGGTCCATGTGCTAAAATTGGTGTTTTGATTTTATCATTTTTAATTAAATTTTGTAAATATTGTGGATAATAATTAAAATCTAAATTTTTAGTATCTAAATTTTCAACATTCACTAAAATATTACAAAAAGTCCCTTCCATGTGAACATCCATAATCGAAATTAATTTTGGATTATCCGGATTATAATTATTTATTTTTTCCTGATAATCAGAATAAACTTGTTTTAGAAATCCATCTAATGAATTTCTTGGACCATATAACATGATTGATGTTTTTTCAATTTCAACCTCTTGGTTGTCACCTCTTCTCCTCATATCAATTGTGTTATTAAAAATACCAAATATACCTAATTTTTTATTTAATATGATTGTCCCTTGTGGAACAAATTTAAATTTATCATTGCCACAATTCGCTTGTACCTCTATTTTATTATTAAAATAAATTTGTTTTTTATCAATATAATGAATAATTGCCATCATATTTTTAGTCATTTCAGAGCTTGTACGCGAAAACTGTCCTCCATCTTTAGTAGTAAATTTTAATCTTGAATAATTTAAAATAAATCTATAAAAAATATCATATATCTGAGACATTTTAATCAATTTAAACTTAATTGGTGATGATAACATAAATACCAAAACTGTTGATATCAACGTATTTTTACCCATTACATTTGATAACATATTACCAGCAAGGTTACCTTTCATAATATTCATCGTATCCATATTTAATTTATTATTGTTATTTAAATTATAAAAATCATTTTTTTAAATCATTTAATAGTAAAATATTTCATTATAATTTAATAATTTAATAGTAAAATATTTCATTATAATTTAATAATTTAATAATTTAATAATATCATGATTTTTGTTCTAAGATATTGATTTTATAGTAAAATTATGATTTTATTAATTCATTTGATACAAATAATTCATTCTTTCATTCATCTTTTGTATATCCTCTTCTTTTTTTGATAATTTCTTTTCTTTTACAATTTTCTCTTTTACAATTTTCTCTTTTACAATTTTCTCTTTTACAATTTTATTATTTTCTTCATCAATGAAATATTTATTATCTGATTTACTAAAAATCGTTTTATAAAAAATATTATTACTCAAACATATTTCAATTATTAAATGTTCTTTGTCTTGAATTGGGTTTTTTTGAAAATTAATATCGTTTTTAAGTAAATAAATGGCGTGAAAAATATAAACTAAATATTTTTTTCTTAAAGATTTTTTAAAATTAAATTTATAAAAATTATATAAGGCATATATTTGTAAGTATAATTCATTATGATTTCTAAAATACACTTCATTTAATATTATATTCCATAAAATCCATTCCCATAAATTGGTTAATTTTTTATTAATATCTTTAATTTGTCTAAAATTTAAATTTAGATTTTTACTTTTATTTTCTAATTCATGAATCCAAGAAATCCAATAAATTATTGTTTTAATATTATTATTATTATCTCTTAATAAAAAAGCAATTTCATTTAATACTAATATAATTTCTTCTAATTCATTATCATAAAACATATTTTTTGTTAATTCTAAATCATCAGCCTTTATTTTTTTCTTTATTAATAAAATATCATAATCAATATCATTTATTTTATGTAATAAACCTAATTGAAAATTATTATTTTTTGGAGATAAACTAACTAACCCAATCATATTTGTAATTAAATTTCTAATTTCTTGATTATTTCGGTTATCTTTAAATAAAATATTTTTATTTTTTTTTATATTTATCAAAATATTATTATATCTAAGAAAAAAATTATTTAATAAATTAGGTAAATTTGGATATTCTATATTTGTATAAAGACTACTAATATAAAATAAATTTTGAAAAATATCATTTATATATATTGATATATGTAATTCAATTCCTATAAAAGAAGACTCGTTGTATTTAGATAAAATTAGATTTTTTTCAAATAATTTGATTATATCAGATTTTTTATATTTAGAAAAAGAATTTCTAGAAAAACTAGATATTTTTCGCGAATCATTTATTAAAAATAATTTATTCATTATAAATTATTTAAAAAGAAAAATAAAATAAAAATACTAATTAATATTTAAAGATTGATTATGTTTTAAATCATTTTTTAAAATAAAATTAATTAATATATTTGTAAAAATATACCAATTAATATATAATATAATAAAAATATTATAAATACTATTATCAATATTACTGTCTAATAAGGGATATCCCACTATAAAAATTATAATAAATAAAAATGAAGTTATAAATAATTCTAGTAATTTTTTTTCACCCAATAAAGCTAAATTAATCTGTTTTAAAATAAATTCTAATAAACATATAATAAAAAGTTCTACATTCACAATTATTAAGTATATATTCTCACTAATAATTGAATAAATCATTAAAATAAAAATAATAAATAATATCATAATATTTGTTTTATTATTATGAAAAAATAATTTAATTTCATCAAAATATTCCATATATAATGATATTATATTTTTTAATAATTTTTTTAATAATTTTTCTAATTATAATATAATATAAAATTACTAAAATATTTACTTGAAAATAAAAATAAAAATAAAATAAATAGATTTATTCCCATTTTAATAATATTATTTTGTATACCTAACATATAATTAATTAAATAGTAAACGAGCGTAATTATTATTGCTATAATAAATCCAATATAAAGGTATGTTTTATCATGTAAGGACAATTCCATATAATACTTATTAACATAATTTTAAATATTAATTATGTTATATTTATTATGTTATATTAATTATGTTATATTTATTATGTTATATTAATTATGTTATATTAAGACTTAACATATAAATCAGCTTAAAAATAAGCTAACAAATTATGTATAAAGATATTTGTTTGCTAAATTATCTTTTACCCAATAATTCTTATTTAGAAAATTACCATCTATATATTTATTTTTATTTGGGTCTACATTAATTCCAGAATCAGAAACCAAACTCTGAATTTTATAATTAGGCAGAGCGTAGTTAAAATATTGAAATCTCATTATTTTAGAACCTGATGTCCCAAATTCTAAATCACTATTATTTTGTTTTATAATATTTGCTAATTCAAAACGATTATATAAATTTCCATTTATATACACATCTACATATTTATTTATAAATATTAATGATAAATGAAACCATTTTTTATAAGGAATATTTTGTATAATTAAATTATGAGTTTTTCGATAAGAGCATGAGTTTTCAGCGTCATTAGACACTTTACAAAAATCATATGAATCACAAGATCCTAATATATCTGTATTATTTTCATAATGCATAGTTTCTAATTTTCCAGGATTAAATACATCACAATTAATCATTTTACACTTATTCACACTAGTATTAGTGCCGTCATTCTGCCAATAACACGGTGCTAAACAATCGGTTTCATTTTTATTTAAACATTTACTATCATCCCCCCCTTCAAAAATAGGTACTTCTAAATCTAGATGGACAAGTCTCTGAGAATGGTCAGGAATATTATAAGATTTTTCATCACCCGATGCACTTTTAACTGATAATTTGAACAATTGGTCATCATCTCCTTTTTTAAATAAAAAACTATTATCTATACTATCAATATTTAACCATAATGCATATGTAAATTCAATACCATTTCGTCTATCTTCAGATACATTAAATTTGGAGCTAGCAATCGGTGGGTGACTACTTATTGAAGTTTCATATTCAATTAAATAAGGATTATTCTGTTTATAAGTTGAATAATCTAAATATATATATCTAAAAATAGAAAATAATATTAAAATTAATAAAATTAAAGATACTAATTTTGAGAATAAAGGATTCATTATATATATTATAAAATTATTTTTTCATTTCTTAATGAATAATTAAGATTTTTAATAAATAATTTATATTTTTAATAAATAATTTATATTTTTAATAAATAATTTATATTTTTAATAAATAATTAAGATTTTTAATATGAATAAAACAATCAATATTAAAAGAATTATACTAAAACTATTTAATATGGACCCTGTCCATAAATTTCTTTTACTTTAGAAGATGATATATCTTTACTAAAATAATATAATTTTGAAATTTTTCCTTTAAAACCCAATGTCGTATTATGTAATTGTGTATTATCAAGTTCTTTTCTCTGATAAGATAATAATTTAACTTTTTTATTTTCTATTAAATTATATGTCATATTTCTAACATAATTTGGAGTTGTGATTTGTTTTCCTAATTGTATTTCTCCTATAGAGGTTGTTAGAACGTTTGGAGTTAGAACGTTTGGAGTTTTTAGATCATTATTATAAGTGTGTTCACTAAAATTATTTCTTTGTTTTAAATCACCATCAATATATAAATCAAACATTGTATTTTTAACTACATAAACTATATTTATCCATTTTTGAATATGGATATTTTTGTAAACAAAATATTGCATTTTAGTGTTACCTAGTTCCTGATAAGAATTAATTCTAATACCAAATATTAAATTATTATGTTTTTTATCTAATGCAATTATCATATTTAATTCATTATTTTCCTCATTTCTTTCTTCTAAAATAATTTTATAATTATCTTTACCAATATCCCAATCTTCAATATAAATCCATGTAGATATTGAAAAATTTGAACCTTTATTATGATTAAAAGCAGTTGTTATCTTTTTATCTTTTTTAACACCTATTGTATCGGCATTTTGGTCTTTTCTTAATATTATAACTGGATTTAAATTAGATTTAGTTTCATAATTCATATCTAACGATACTTTAATTAAAATAGAAATAAATATGATTAATAATAAAAATGTAATTATCAATATAATTGTACTTTTTCTTTCTAATTTAAAATGTGTATTTAATACATTATTTTTACTATTATTCATTTATAAATAATATTAATATTATTTTTTTGTTTAATATTATTTTTTTGTTTAATATTACTACAAGTATTTTTGTTTTAATTACTACAAGTATTTTTTTTTGAATTCGGATATAAATCTAAGTCATTACTATCAAATAAATCTAATTTTAATTCATTATCTAATTGATCACGATATCTTTCGGATTTATCAATTTTTTCTTTATAATATAAATATTCTTGATAAATACTATAAGCATTAAAATATTTCTCCTTAACAGATACAACTAAATAAGCTAAATCACCTGGAAATTTACCAATATCTATGTTAGTTTGGGGTGTTACGGATGACCCACTATCTTCTTTATATACCATTGTTTCCGCTAATTTACCATTTAAATAAATTTCTAAATATTTTTCAGTATAGAAAACTCCTAAACATATCCATTTATCATATGGTATATTTGATAATATTGATTTGTCATTTAGGGCACTCACACCATGCTGAAATTCTATACGAGCACTTTGTGTAATTAATTTAATTTGTAAATCCGTATTGTTAAAATTTAACAGTTTATTAAGATTAATCGTTGGAGTAATCACTGGATTTTTATAATAAGAAGGATCTTTGGGTTTGTCTTTTATTACATCCTTAGAATTAATTTTAATCCAAAACATTAATAAAAACTGAGGATTATTTGATGGTATTTTTAATACTTCATTTTCAATCGTACGACTTGGTCTATTATTACCTTTAACGCATATGATTGGATCATCCGTATATGCATTAAATGGTTGATTTTTTGGATTATCTAATTCTACAAAAAATGTATTTTTTTCGAATTTTAATTTTAATTCTTGATTTTTTCCTTTTATAAATAAAAATAAAATTATAAAAACTACTATTAATCCAATACATATTCCTAAAAATAAAACATTAGAATTTAAATTAGATGAATTATTCATATATATATAATATAAATATGTATTTTTAAATTAATATATAAAAATATATTTTTATCTTTTAAATTAATATATAAAAATATATTTTTATCTTTTAAATTAATATATTTTTTTATATTTTTTTTAAATATGTATTTTTAAATTTATTATATTCAGTATCAAAATTAGGATAAATTATAAATAATAATGATAATGCTATAAAAAAATATTTGATACAATTAATATATCCAATTCCTAATAAATTATTTAATTTATAATTTATATAAATTATAAATATTATTATAATAAAAAAAAATATAGTTTTAAACATTATATATATATAATGTTATTATTTGATTTATTTGATTATATTATTTTTTTAATTATTAGATTATTACCTATATTAATCACTATAATATCTGTTTTTATTGCTTATTATTTTTATAAATTAAATAACATTACAATAAATAATAATATGACGGATGAAAACAAAAATAGTGACCAACAAAGTATTGAAGAATTTAAAAATAATAATATAGAAGAAATAAACAAATTATGTATAAATAAACCATATTTATGTGATATGTCTATATATAAAAAATATTTAACAAAACCAAAAAAATATAAATCAGATAATTATTTTTGTGGTAGAGGATGTTATTTTAAAGATAATAAAGATAATAAAGAGTGTATATTTAATCTAAATAAAGATGTAAATTTTAAATGTCCTGAAATTATGTGTACAAATAAAAATATATGTAAAGATAAAAATATTGAAAGTTTTACTAATAATTCTGAAAAATTTGAAAATTATTATTGCTTTCAAAATGATAAATGTATTGCAAAAAAAAAGAATTTTATGAAACCTTCTAAAAATACTTGTTGTTCTCCTAATATATCACAATATCCTAATAAAATATATTCTTCATTAGATAAATGTTATCAAGATAATTTAGCTTACAAAAAATTTTCTAAAAATAAATGTTTAAGTTTTTCACACGGGTATGGTTATATTGATGGATATGGTTGTATTAAAGGAACACCACACGGTCCAAATAATATTTTTTTAGATTATGGCATATATTCAGATAAATCTAATTATACAGTTTCTAATCCGAATCCTCATATTAATTATAACTATAAAAATAATAAATACATTTATTCACATCATTTATAAAATGTATTTATAAAATTCAATTTTACTAAGTTACCATATCTTTATACAGGTATACTACATAATCCATGGTATTTGAAACTTAGTAAAATCATCAAATGACTTATTTTTTTTTATATTTTTTTTAGAAGGTATTCTTTTTAAATAGTGTTCTTTAAGTTCTGTTGTTTTAAGTTCTATTGTTTTAAGTTCTGTTGTTTTAATATTGACATTTTTGTTTTCAATATGTTCTATTTCGATAGGTCTGATACAATTATTCCAACACGTAAACATTATTATAATATAATATACTATGATAAATTTTTATTGTAAATTTTTATTGTAAATTTTTATTGTAAATTTTTATTGTAAATTTTTATTGTAAATTTTTATTGTAAAATAATTATTTATCTTTCAATAATAAATCTAATTTTTGGATCATTAATCCAACTGGTAATAATTCAGTTGTTTTCCACTGAAGTCTACTATTAGTTACTTCGAATAAGTGTCTCAATTGTTTTAAGAATTCAATATCAACTTCAACATTTTTCTGAAGAATATTTTCTTCATTTTGATTGTTATCATTTTGATTGTTAACATTTTGATTGTTATCATTTTGATTTTCCATTTAATAAAAAGATATATAAAATTTTTAATATTTTTCCTTATTTAATATAATTTTCAAGGATATCATCTAATTGTTTAACAATTCTCCCAACAGGTAATAATTCATTCGTTTTCCATTTAATCCTGTTATTTATTATTTCAATTAATCCTCTAAACTGTTTTAATAAATCAATATCTACTTTAATTAAATTTACATTATGATTTTCTTTATTTACTTCAATTTTATTTACTTCAATTTTATTTACTTCAATTTTATTTACTTCAATTTTATTTACTTCAATTTTATTGAATATATTTTTTAATATATTAATTTGTTCACCATGAATATTTAAATCTATAATATTTTTTTTAAAATATTCTTTATTGATTGTATTACCTTCCCAACATACGCATATAATAGAGTCATAACTATTTATAATTCCACATAATTCTTCTTTTCCATAAATTTGTCTTCCTTCTCCTTCTGAATTATTAATATATTTATATTTTTCCCAATGTGTTTTTTTCATACATAATGATGCTTCGTCATATAATTCATAACCCTTACATTGAATAAATCCAATTTTATAATTATCATTTGGATAAATAAATAACATATTTAAACAACCTACAATATCTTTATTAAAATTTAATAAAATTTCAACACTTTGTTTTATATATTTGACTAAATAAATATCATCATCATCCATATTAATTAATATATCATATCTAGAATTTTGACTTAACCAATTTCTTTTACTTCCAATGCTCATTTTATCATCAATATAATGATAGTTAATTTCAATTCCTAACATTTTTTTTATATTTTCAATTTCATCAGTATTATTAAATAATCGGTCTCCTTTTTCACCGTCTTTTCCTAAAGAATCTAAAATTAACCATTCTAATTTATCCTTTGGATAATCAAAAAATTTTATATTACTAATCATTAATCTTAAAAATTTTCGACGATTAAATGTAGGTGTTAATATTGTAACCTTTGGTAAATTAATATCTTGTAATGGAATATTCATTATAATTTCTTGATAATTTCTTATTTTATTAAAATTATCACTATATCCATCGGTTTGTGTTGCTAAAATAGGATTAAAACAATACCATTTATCTTTTTTTTGTAAAGTATGGGTATAAACATCTATATTATAATTATGATTGTCGGGATATATTGTTTTTAACTTCATACTATTTTTATAGTTATCTAATAATATATCATAGTAGTGATTTTTAATAATATATGCGTGAGCACATTCGCAATTATTTACTTTAATTAAATCTTTATTTAGTATAGAATACTTATTATCTTTTATCCAAGCACCAATTAATAAGACATCATAGTCACTATTAATATATTGATTAATTTTCTTTAGAACATTTTCAGGATATGGGAAAAAAATATCATCTTCAAAAATGCATACAAACGGCCAATAATTATCTTTTGCATTATTAATACATTCTATATGTGATTTAACACAACCAACTAATCCAATATCATCTTTAATTGCATTAAAACGGTTTGGTTTCGTTATTCCAATTGATATTAATTGTTTTTCACATTCTATTTTTCTTTTAATTCTCTGTTCTAGATTAATATAGCAATGAAAATTATTTAATACATTCATATTATATTTTTATAATTGTACTTTTATAATTATACTTTTAAATCCAAATTATTTTTATTTAGCATTATGTGCTAATATTTCTCCAGCAAAATAATTATCAGTATTTTCTACATCAATTATACAAACATCTAACCAGGTATCTTTTACATTTACTATACTATCCACATTTAATTCAGTTTCATTTACAGTATATAATTTATCACCTTCTTGAATTGTCCATACTCTTCTGTACTTCCATACACCATCTCTCTTTGTAAAAAGTGGATGTTCGGCTGTAACTTTAATTGAATTATTAATTAAAAAATATTCACTTACAGTTTTATATTTAACAGATGTAACAGTTGATATTGTAAATGTACCATTTATAGTTGTTATTTCTTGATTTAAATATTCATTCGGATTATCACTACTAGTCAAATTTTCTATAGCGATGCTTTTAACTTTATCACCAACTTCTAAAACACCATATGTTTTTGTTGAATCATCGGACATTGTTACTAATGTAGATATATCAAAACAAGAAGAAGGGTCCTTTAATGCAAGAGTTCCAGATTCATTAGGTAATATAACTGTAATATCACTTACTGACGCATTCCCTATTAATTTAGTTCTATGTGATCCATTACCAGAATTTTCATAAAAATTAATAAATCCCGCAGTAGCAGAACCATTTTTAACCGATAACCCAACATTAAAAATATCTAATGCACTATGGGTTCCTACTCCTGAAAATGTTGGAGTTCCAGATAAGGTTCCTGAAAGAACTGCGGCATTTATAGTAGGATACGTTAATGTTTTATTTGTTAAAGTATCGGTCGTTGATCTACCAACCAATGTATCCGTTGCAGCAGGAAGTGTAATTGTAACATCACCAGTTGAAGCTGGTCCAGTTAAAGTAGCTTTATTTGTTCCATTATCAGAATTTTCATAAAAATCAATAAATCCTGCTGTATTTGAACCATTTTGAACTGAAATACTTGCTGAAAATGTAGTAGCACCAGTTAACGTATTCGCATTTACACCACTTTGTGTAATTGATTGATTAATAGTTAAAGCAGCACCAGTAACATCTAAACCAGCAGCAGCAACAACATTACCGGCAAATGTAGTGGTTGAACCAGCAGCATTTGCACCACCAGCAATAGTTAGAACAGTATCAATACCACCATCATTTGTACACGCTACCCCAATAGTCATTGTTCCTTGTTCACTTCCAGATGTTGCTGCTGTTGCTACTACTTTTACTTCACCAAATGCTTGATTGTTTTGTGCCGCATCATTAGTAAAGAAGTCAATGGTTCCTGCCACATCACTATTAACACCATTATTGGAACCTCTCTTATTTGCTAAGCGTAAATAAGATCCAGTAGCATCATTTGTTGCATTGACAATTTCAAATAAAGGCTTTTCTGTGCTGTTTGAAGTAAATATAACACTTGGAGCATCCATGGTGACCGATGTATCGGCATTTAATTGTAAGGTATCATCTGTTTCAATAGTTATTCCAGTAGAAGTCCCCGAAATATATTGATTATCATCTACCCAAGTAAGTTTCTTTCCAGTAGCCATACCAATATCTCCCTCAATATTTAGATCCATAGAGCAAGTAATTGAACCAGTAACATCTAAACCAGCAGCAGCAACAACATTACCGGCAAATGTAACTTGTCCAGCACCAGTCTGAGTTATGGCTTGGCCAGCGATAGTTAACGCAGCACCTGAAACATCAAGTCCACCAGTTGCATTAACATTACCAGCAAATGTAACTTGTCCGGAACCCAATTGTGATAATATAGGATTATCTGTAGCATTCCCAAAAGTTATTTGTGGAATTGCTGTATTAAAACTAATATATTCATAATCTCCTTCTACGATTTTTAAAGCATCCGATGTACTATTTAACATATTTATAAGTCCACCTGGAGTTATTCCGGTTGGAGTAGTAAATGAAGATACACCTGTATCATCACCCATATCTAATCTTTTTTTAATTTGAACAATATTAAATAATGTTTCTGTTGTAGTTGTTTTAGCGTCCCATTCTAATTCTATAAAATCACTAGTCAAAGTTTTAATTTGCATAATCTCTCCTATTGTAGCTTCACTGGAATTCTCAGGTAATTTCATACTGTATCCATTTAAAGTTAATATAGTGGGTTGTGGTCCAAAAATAGACATTTATTATAATATTAATTAATATAAAAATTTAATATAAAAAATATTAAAATGTTAATTATAAATAAATTAAAAATATTAAAATGTTAATTATAAAATAAATTAAAATAAATTAAAATAAATTAAAAATATTAAAATAAATTATAAAATAAATTATAAAATAAATTATAAAATAAATTATAAAATAAATTAAAAATTAAATTAAAAATTAAATTAAAATAAATTAAAAATAAAAATAAAAATAAATATTATAATATTTAATTATATAAAATGGATATTATTGGATATGATGATATTTTTGGTAACAGTAAAATTATAAAAACACACGTTGCGATTGATTCTAAAGAAAGGGATAAAAAAAATAATTCAAAAAATAAAGATTATTCAGATCCAAATGATTATCAGATTGTTATTAATAAATATAAAACATTTAAAAATGTAATATCTGTTAGAATAATTGAAGCTATGATACCTAATACAGAATTTATTATTAATAATAATAGAAAATGTTTAGATATATTAGTTGGAAATACTGAACATAATATAATACTAACTGTTGGTAATTATTCTTTTACTTCATTGGCGACCGAAATACAAACCAAAATAAATGCAAGTATATCTTCTTCAAATAATTTTGTTGTAACATTAAATAATACGGGTCCTTTTAAAACAACTATATTAGAAAACTCAGGTACTCCAATTCAATTTACCTTATTATTTCAGACAGGAAAAAATGCGGATTGTAGTATAGCAGATATATTAGGATATGATAAGATAGATCAAGAATCAATATTAGATGGGGTTCAGCAAAAGGCAATAAGTGACTATTCATATCATTTAAATTCAACAAAATATGTTGATATTAAAATAGATGAAATACCGGATATAGGAACAACCATAGATGTCAAAGAAGATATTAAAAATCAAATATTAAAAAGAGTTCCTCTTGATGTAGATTTTGGTAAAGAGAAATATGGTTATTTTGATGATAAAAATTATAATTATTTTACACCTATAGAATTATCAAAATTAACAATTCAAATTTTTAATGATAATGGACAGATTTATGATTCAAATAGAATAGATAATTATATTATTTTACAAATAGTTATGTTACAAGATAAAGCACCAGATAATGTAGGATTTAATAGTGTTCCAAATAATATCCATAATATAAATCAACCAGTGATTTTTAATAAAATGTCAACTGAATTAAATAATTTTCCAACTACTATAATTGAAGAAGATTTTAATAATAACAATAATAATATAGGGGGACATAATAATATAATTGAAATAGATGAAAAGAATACTATACATAAAATAGATGGAAATAATAATGTACCTGAAATAGATGGAAATAATACCATAGATGAAACAGATGGAAATAATACGATAGATGAAAGTAAAAAAACAAAAATTAGTAATTTATTAAATAAAACACATAAAACAAATATACCAGAAGCACATGACGAAAATGTAATTATACATGAAATTATAGAGAAAGATAATAATATAAAAGATAATATAGATTTTAATTTTTTGTTAGAAGTAATTGAGAATTATAAATTAGTAATATTTTTTGGAGTAATAATATTAATTTTATTGATATTATTAAAGAAAAAATAAAAATTAATTTATAATTAAAAAATAAATTAAAGAAAAAATATAGAAAAAATAAATTAAAGAAAAATATATAAAAAAAAATAAATTAAAGAAAAATATATAAAAATAAATTAAAGAATATATAAAAATAAATTATAAAATAAATTAAAGAAAAATATTAAATAAATTAAAGAAAAATATAAAATAAAATAAATTAAAGAAAAATATAAAAATAAATTAAAGAAATATATAAAAATAAATTAAAGAAAAAAATATAAAAATAAGTATATAATATAAATGATAGAATATTTTGCTTGTTGTGGAATTGAAAGTTTTTTAGGAAATGGTAATTTAGTTGATATTAATATTTCAAATATTGGTGTTTTATTAACATTATCTATATCCTTAGCAACCGCTTATTTAGCTTATCAATGTAATAAAAAAGAAGGATTAATATTCAAAATCGCAATGACAACTATTGGTTTCTTTTTTAGTGGTTTATATTTAATTTATTATTTATTTGTTCATATATTATTTGGCAATGGATGTAATACAACACCAATAAATTTAAATAAAATTAAAAAAACCGGGAAAAGTGTCACAAATATAATTGTTAAAAAAGGTAAAAATTTAGAAAAAACATTAATTACACAAGGCAAAAAAATTAAAAAAATATAAATTATTAAATTAAATGATATTTCATTATCTTTATGATAAAATAGTCGATTTTTTAGGATATTATAGTAAATCTATGTATAAATTTGAATTTATGGACCAAATTGGACCAATGGACTTTTAATTTTTATAAATTTAAATGGTATATAAAGTAATAAATATATTATATTTAAAAGACACTCTTTATAAGTATGAACGAACAAGTTAAACAACTTTTAAAAATTGAATTACCAGAACAAAGATCACCTGGTTGGCATAAAATGCGTCATAATATGGTAACAGCTAGTGATTTTGGCTCAGTATTAAATAATAATAAATATTCGTCAAGAAAAGCGGTATTAAAAAATAAATGTGGATTAGGAAAACCATTCCGAGGGAATAAATTTACGCAATGGGGTGTGAAATATGAAGAAATCGCAACAAAATTATATGAAAAATTATATCAAGTTGAAGTAATTGAATTTGGTTGTATACCTCATCCCAAATATAGTTTTTTGGGAGCATCGCCCGATGGAATAACAAAAGATGGGACAATGTTGGAGATTAAGGTTCCGTATTCCAGAGAATTTAAAGAGAATGATGTACCTCCTCATTATTATGACCAAATGCAGGGACAACTTGAAGTATGTGATTTAAATGTGTGTGATTTTATGCAATGTAAGATTGAAGAATATAATAATGAAGATGAATATTTCAAAGATGACGTAAAATATAAGGGTTCTGTTATAGAATATAAAGATGCTGATTTTAATTTAAAATATTTATATTCAGATTTTTGTATGGATAAAGAAAAATTTATAAAATGGAAATGTGGGCGAATGATTACTTTGGGAAATAAAAATTTAAAAATACATAAAATTACATTTTGGAAAGTAATTAAATATACTATAGATAAGGTAGATAGACAAGTTGATTGGATGGAAATATCTTTACCCGAATTTGATAAATTTTGGAAAGAAGTTTTATATTACCGAGAACATTTAGATGAATTGGAAACTAAGAAAAAAGAAATTAAATTAAATATATAATGAATATATAATGAATAATGGTAGAATTACTAATATAAATGAAAATAAGCCAGTTCAATCAATTCCGTTATTTCAAGAAAATAAACAGAATACTAATAGTGATTATCATGAAACAGCAGTAAGTAATATCCAACAAAAAACAGTATTATCTAATATTTTTTTTTCTCAGCAAAATATAGATAATTTACAAAATATTATAAGATATAGAATTTATAATATGACAGATAAAAAACACATTATATCTAAACAGTCTGATACTGATTTAAAAATAGTAATGAGATCATATTATTTACAATTTAGTAAACATTGTAAGGATGATATCAAAGGACAAGTTCAAGAACTAAATGATATGGTATTGGTATATTGTATTCCACAAATATATAATGAATTAATGCAATATTTTTGTTATGTAAATGATATTCAAAAATTACCGGAACCGATTCCAAGAGCATTAAATTTATCATCAAAAGGAACCAAAACATTAAAATCAATTATATTTTAAATCAATTATATTTTAAATCAATTATATTTTTAATCAATTTAATTATTTTAATCAATTTAATTATTTTAAATTAAAAAGAATTTAATTTAATATTTTGGATTACATTACCAGTCGTATTTATTTTATTTGTTTTTGAATTTAATAGACTATTCTTTAATACATATGTATTTTCTACAATACATAATGTTAAATCATAATTTGATTTAATATTTAATAATTTTCCATCTGCGCCTATAAATTGGATGATAAAACTATCTAATTTATGAATTGAATTTTCATTTTGAAATGTTTTTATATTTTCAATAATTTTATTATTAGAATAAATTTTAGTTAAAATATTTTTTAAACTATTATTTCCAATTCCATTATTATTTTCTATAGTGTCGTAATGATATAATTCATTATTAATTTTTGAATATGCTTTTATAAAATTATCATAATTTTTATTTAAAATAATTTTTATAAAATAATAATCTTCTCCTTTCAGAATGTAATTATCTTTTGAAATATATTCAATATTTAAATATTTTTTTAATTTTTTACCTTTTCCTGAAAAATAATCTGATTTATCTGTTACATAAGAATCACTATTGTTTTGTATTGTTTTATAATTACAATAATTACTTACAACAACCGTATCACAATTTGAAATAGGCCAAGCCAAAATATTTAATATTGATTTTTCATTAATCTCAAATTTAAATGGTATGCCTCTGCCAATCATTGGGGTATGTTTATCTTTAAATAAATGATACATTCCAATAGTTTGACTCAAACTAATGTGAAAAGATTCAATACCACCCGAATATAAATAATTATTAGATGTTCGATAATTTATTTCATTTATATCTGGATTTAAAATAAATAGTTCTCTATTTCTACAATTAATATCAGTTCCGTTTTCAATTAAATTTAATTTAAATCGATATAAAAAAATTTTAGTAGTTGTTGATAAACTAAAATTATTATTATAACCACCTGAAAAAAAAGTTAATGTATCCACAAATTCATATGTGCGTCCTGTCCACCCAATGGGTTTATTATCAATTTTGTAATATTCATGATTATTGATTAAATCTTTAGAAAAACCACCTATATCTGGGAAATTAGTAGGAATAAGTGGTAATCCGGAACCACTTCTTAAATCTTCAACTTTTCTATTATATATATTCCAATCACTTGTATTTGCATCTGATGGTGGGGTATCATCACTTATTATAATAACAGGTAATGTGAAATAAATTGAATTTGAACTTGATTTTAATAAAGTATTTATATCACCTATTACAGGTGGCTTTACAATATTATCAGAATGATATTTAAACATCCATGCTAAAGTATCTTGTGGTCGATAAAAATTAGAAGAATAGTTATTAAATAATAAAGTTTCAATTGTAATTGGAATCAATTCTTCTGATCTATTTATAAAACTAACTTTATGTTTTATAGGGTCAATTTTAATATTAAAATTATGTTGTTGGTTTTGTAAATCTGTATATGTAACACCACTATCCACAACATCACCTGTTGTGACTGTACTTGCTGGTGACGGAAATGAACTCGTAAATAATGATTGATGAATGACTTGATTCATTTTATTAGTTAATTCTTCTTCTAATTCATTTGTATTATAAAATCCAGGTGTTAATGTTGCTTTATAAGTGATATCATTTGAAGAATAAATATGTGTTTTAACAGATGGATTTGGAGTTAAATCATTTTCGCAATTATATTCGGCTTCTTTCGCATATTTCCATTGTATTATATTATTATTATTATGAATAGGTGGCGATGTAATGGGTAAATTAATATCTTTTAATGATATCGAGTGAATATTAGTTAATGGTTTATCAAGTTTAATAGTAACATTATTTAAGCTATTTTGATTTCTACTATCAATATTAATATTATTAAATTTATATTTTTGATAATTATCTTCAAATAGGTCTTTTGAATTTGGATTTTCTATATATACTTTATTTTTAGAGAAGTCTTCTCTTAATTTTTCTTGATTTTGTTGTATAAATCTAGTATTTTCTTGAAGGATATTATTATTATTATTATTATTATTATTATTATTATTATTATTATTATTATTATTATTATTATTATTATTATTATTATTATTA
>ENA-ORXF01000817-ORXF01000817.1-marine-metagenome-genome-assembly--contig:-NODE-817-length-21233-cov-8.211429_pt1 | contig 21233 bp, 20 predicted proteins | sample MGYA00237864_ERZ511476 | MGnify/ENA primary metagenome ERZ511476 (study PRJEB26306, sample SAMN06343908) | marine metagenome | isolation source: coastal waters | place: Atlantic Ocean: West Antarctic...
TACTCAGCTAATAGCTCGCAGGGTTAGAGAAATGAATGTGTATTCTGAAATTCTACCTTGGGATATTTCGTCTGAGCTAATTCAAGCCCTGAATCCTAAAGGTGTAATTTTATCTGGAGGACCTGAATCTGTTACCAGCAGCAATACTCCCCGCGCACCAGAAATTATCTTTGAACTTGGTATTCCTATTTTAGGAATATGTTATGGGATGCAGACCTTAGCTGAGCAATTCGGTGGTCAGGTGGCATCGTCAAAAATTAAAGAGTTTGGTCATGCTCAAATTACTATTGAAAATACCTCTAGTCTTTTTGAGGGATTAGATATTGGCTCAAATATTGATGTATGGATGAGCCATGGTGATCATGTTTCATCACTACCAGATACTTTTAATTTAATAGCTTCTACCGAATCAACACCAATTACAGCTATGGAGCATTTTGAAAGACCGATTTATGCTCTTCAGTTCCACCCCGAAGTAACGCATACCAAAGAGGGAAGCATTGTCTTAGAGAATTTCGTTATAAAGATTTGCGCTGCTACCCCAAGCTGGAAGATGGATGGATTGATAACACAAAAAATTGACAAGATTAAAAAACAAGTTGGCGATCAAAAGGTTTTGCTTGGGCTTTCGGGTGGCGTAGATTCATCTGTTGCTGCCATGCTATTAGACCGAGCTATTGGCAAGAATTTAATTTGTATGTTCGTTGATAACGGCCTGCTTAGAAAAAATGAGGCAGAAGATGTAGAATCGCTCTTTAGAGAAAAGCTTGCTCTAAACTTAATCGTCATAGACGCCAAGAAGATTTTTCATAGACATCTTAGAGAGGTATCGGATCCAGAGCAGAAACGAAAAGTTATAGGACGAACTTTCATTGACATTTTTGATAACGAGTCTGCAAAGCTCAAAGATGAGATTAATTTTTTAGCACAGGGCACCATTTATCCAGATGTTATTGAGTCATCGGGATCTGAGTCAAAAGAAGCCAGGGTGATTAAATCCCATCATAATGTAGGAGGGCTTCCAGATGATATGGAGATGGAGCTTGTTGAACCATTACGAGATTTATTCAAAGATGAAGTTCGAAAGATGGGTTTAGAGTTGGGTCTGCCTCCAGAAATAATTAATCGTCATCCTTTTCCAGGTCCTGGTCTTGGGGTTAGAATCTTGGGAGAAATTACTGTTGAAAAAATTAAAACTCTTCAAGAAGCCGACGCAATTTTTATAGAAGAACTAACCAAAGCTGGCTTATATCATGATGTAAGTCAGGCCTTTTGTGCATATTTACCAGTGAAATCAGTTGGAGTAGTTGGTGATGAGAGAAGGTATGCTGATGTCATTGCAATAAGAGCCGTGGTAACTGTGGATTTTATGACAGCTACTTGGGCAAAGCTTCCTTATGAATTTTTAGAGCTTGTATCAAACAGAATAGTGAATGAGATTGAAGAGATTAGCAGGGTTGTTTATGACATATCCAGCAAACCACCTGCAACTATTGAGTGGGAGTAGTAGTCAGCACTGAAACCCTCATGTTTACTGGCTTATGCCACTTGTAAACTACTTGTAAACTCTTCTGAAAAACGCATTCCTTCGTTAGTTTTGTAAACAAACTTGTAAACTCAGACTATTACTCTGTTTCGTAATAGCATTCCTTCATTGTCCTTTCCTAGGTCACAAGCATTAGAAAAAGGTATGTTTGGAGTAGGGCATTAGCTGTTGCAACCGTTATAACACTGGAAGTGTGATATTGATTATACTATATGGATATTAAAATAAGGCAGTGGTAAATCCTAATAACAGAGGACTAAAAAAATGATTGAAGCTAAGAAGAACGAACGTGCTAACGCACTGAAAGAAGTGAAGCGTCTTTGTAAAGAGTTTGGCTTTACTGCTGGGATGCTGAAAGGGGCATTGGCGAACGGGCGTGGTGAAAAATGAGACAACTTCGGGTTGGTTTTCTGGTAGATGACTTGTCACCATCTCGCCAAGTTAATGACTTGATAGAGTTTGTTGATGCGCACGAATCTTTTGAATCTCTAGTTTTGATCACTGGTTATCAAAAAAAATCCAAGAATCAATCTGTCGCAAGGAAATTAACTACAAAGTTCAAACAAGGTCCTGGTAATTTTCTAAATTCATTTCTCAAGACAATTCTTAATAAAATTATCATGCGCATCGAACTGAAAGGCGCAAAAAGAAGTTTTCCAGGGTATAGACACAACCATCAAATAAAAAATATTGAAAAGTTTAAAGTCGTTCGCGTTGAAGGGGAATGGTCTAAGTCGGAGCTTTTTCTTGAGATGACTGAAGAGGACCTTTCTGAAATCGATTGCTGTGAACTTGACTGCATAATTAGATGCGGATCTGGGATTATAAGAGGTAGACTGTTAGATATTAGTAAATTTGGTGTGATTTCATTTCATCATGGTGATAACAGAACTAATCGTGGTGGTCCCAGTGGATTCTGGGAAGTGCTTAATGGTGAACCTAGCAGTGGCTTTGTGATCCAAAAATTAAATCAAGAGTTAGATGGTGGCGAGGTTCTTTTCAGAGGGAACTTGATGACTACTAACTTATGGCTGACAAATAACGCTCAGCTGCTCGCCAAATCAAATACTTTTATGATGCGACTTTTGCTTAGCATAGCTCAAAATCAGCAGTTGCCTTCGTCAGAAGGTGTAAGGCTGCACGGAAATCCAATTTATAAGTTGGATTCTAGCCTCTTTTTAATCCAATACTTAATAAAAGTGATACTACCAAAGATTTTTCCATACTTAGTAAACAAATTGATGTCACCAAAAATAACGCGTTGGTCAGTAGCCTATTGCTATCATAATGGCTTTAGCAAATCTTTGTGGCGCTACAAGGAAATCAAAAACCCAAAAGGAAGATTCTTGGCTGATCCCTTTGTGATCGAAAACAATGGTGAGAACTTCATATTTGTTGAAGATCTATTTTATCATGACAATAAGGGACGAATTTCTGTTATCAAAGTAGATGGAGATAATTATGATTTCCTTGGAGTGGTTTTAGAAGAAGATTTTCATCTCTCGTTTCCTTTTGTTTTTAAGGATGGGGATGATATTTATATGGTTCCAGAAAGCTCTAAAAACTCTGATATAAGACTTTATAAAAGTGTAGATTTTCCACTTAAATGGAAGTTTGAAAAACAATTAATGTCTGATGTCGATGCCGCAGATACAATGATTTTAAAAAATGATAATAGGTGGTTTATGTTGACAAACATATGTAGCGCTCAAATGGGCGACCATCAGTCAGAGCTACACATATTTCACTCAGAAGATTTTAAGAATGATGAATGGAGACCTATCGAAAGCGGCAACCCTGTAATATTTGATCCACTGAAAGGTCGTAATGGTGGTTTCTTTGCGCATAATGGGAAATTGTATCGAGTCAATCAGGTTCATGGTCAATCCCATTATGGAAAGAGCTTTAACGTTAATCAAATAGATGTGCTTTTAAAAGAAAAGTACGCAGAGACAGAAGTGTCGATAGTTCAACCTAATTTCAAAGATTCATCCATTTCTACTCACCATTTTAATGCAAACGGAGAAGTTGCTGCGGTCGACTTTGCAAGAATTGAAAGATTGAGAAAAGCACTTAGAAACTAAGTGATGATGGGTAAGAAATTTTGAATGAATGCTACGTCAACCAGAAAAAAACCAGTGGTAACCTTGGCAAGTTGCCTCAAGAACACATAGATAAATAAAATCTACGTTGCGCACTTAATGCTGAAGAAGAAAGACGACTGTCAAAAATTGAAGCTATAGCAGCTAAGTTAAGGCGAAGATAAAACGTGCAAAATCGTCAGCTTCAGACTTGGCTATGTGAGGATGAATTCGCACAGATTGAAGTATTTAAGAAAGGGGACTTTAGATTCGGGCGTATAAATCACTTGTAAAGTTTACAAGTCAGAAAGTGCTAAAATGTTAGAAAATATAGGTTGTTTAAGATTCGTAGAAAACAAAATGAAACCAAAAACTTGTAAACCACTTGTAAACTCTATTTTGGCACTCGTAAACCATTGTTCTTACAAGGGTTATTTTGGGACTATTATTGAGTGGGAATAGTTAAAAAATTCTTTAAAATAAGAGATATGAGATTAAAAATTGAATTTTTAAGATTTGCAATTACGGGAGTGGCATCTAATTTAATCAATTTTTTTATTTATACCTCAATTTATTCTTTTTTTGGATCAATTGTGACTGCGTCCTCGCTTGGTTATTTGGTTGGACTAGGTTATTCTTATTTGCTTGGGCGGGCCTGGGTATTCAATTCTACTGGGCGAGTAACTAGCAACGAAATTTTAATGTTTTTACTAGTATACGCTTTAGGTGGATTTGGCATGGTTGCAATTATTTATTTTAGCGAGGCTAGCCTCGGACTTGATCATCGCTTATGTTGGTTACTTGGCGCAACTTTCGCAGTGTTAAATAATTTTTTAGGCAGTAAGTTTCTTGTGTTTAACAGCAAGTAGGAGAAGTAATATGGCATCTACATTTGGAATTTTAGGAAAGTTGGAATTTCTTCAAGTTATAGCCTCGAAATTGATAGCAGGAATAAACCCGGCGGTAATCCATAACATCGAGAAATATTCCGCCCTTAAGAAAGTGCATTATTTGACTGCAGTTGAGCATTTAGAGGGAGATTATTTGGAGTTTGGAGTGTTCACAGGCAGTTCTTTTACGCACTCTATAAGATGCACCAGAAGTATGGAAAAGATATATCCGGGAATTAAGAACTGTAAATTTGTTGGTTTCGATTCTTTCGAGGGCTTTGGTCTATTAGATGAAGGTGATGAACATCCGTTTTATACAGATGAAAATTTTGAGACAAGTTTTGCTACTGTATCTAAGAGAGTTGCCTCTGCTGCTGGAAGCTATCAGTTTGAGCTAAAAGAAGGTTTTTTTGAGGAGTCATTGCAGGCTGGGGCAGTAGCCCATGGCATTAATAAAGCTCGAGTTGTATTTATGGATAGCGACACATACGGTAGCGCTCAATCAGCATTTGAATATATATCCCCTGTCATGCAGGAGGGGACTTATATCATTCTCGACGACTTTTTCTCTTATCGAGGCAGCAAATCCAAGGGTGTAGCAAAAGCATTTGATGAGTTTTTAGCAACCACTGGTATCTCAGTAAGGCGTGTAATGGATTATGGTATGGGTGGAGCTGTTTTTGTTATTGACTCGATTGAAGCCTAGGTTGATAGCGTTACACTATTTAACATCAACTACTTATTCCAATTCTTCACGTTATGAATTTTTGTACAGATAGCATCAAAAACAATACCCTCGTCTTGAAGATATTGTCTATACAGCTCTAATTTTTCACCTTGTGCTTGGAGCTCTGGCGATACCAAACAAAACTGGAAGCCATGTTCCTTCAAAAGCTTGAAGTGCTCAGAAGTTATTGTTAGCTTTGTAAAGCAATCTACCCATATCCATTTCACTTTTCCAGCCATTGATAAGATAGTATCTATACCTTCAAACTCAGAAAATCTTAAAGCTATATTTTTTTCATTACTTTCACTAAGCAGATATATCATTGGAAATGAGCTATCTAAAAAGAAGTACTGTCTTATATTGTACTTTTGAATAAGCTCCAAAACTTTATGCTCTACTCCCTCACTTTTAATGTTTAATATCATTGTTCCGTGATTATATTGCTTGAGATACTCTTCAAAATCTTCACCATCTTTGAAAGGGTCATGCTGCAATACAAGCCTTTCCCCAAAATCTCTTACATCAAGCTCTACACCATACTCTTTTGAAGTTTCTTTAAGCTCTTTTATTGTGTTGATTCTGTGTGCTATGTATTCCATCAGAGCTCCTTTTTAAGTTTTACACTAAAATCAAAGGTTCGTTTAATAAATTTCCATTTTGAAACAAGCCCTGTATTCCAACTTGACTTACCATGCATACGTTCTGTAAAAACTACATTAAAACGGATTATATTTAGCTCATATTTCTTCGCCATATATAGAAGATACAAATCTAGAGAAAAATCTTTCGGACAACTACCCTTAATATTTTCAAAAAAGCTTCGATGAAAAATATTTGGTTGTGCATTAATGTCCCAAAGCTTCATGCCTAGATAGAGCGTTTCAAAAAGACTCATGCCTATTGTAAAAAATTGATCAAACAAAGGTCTTTTTTTTCTATCTCCTTTAACATAGCACTCTTCAGGGTGTGATTGCATTTCGATAATCTCTAAAGCTTTCAGGGGATCAGCAGGGTCTGTTTGCATATCTGCATGTGTGTAGCTTATAAACTCACCGTTTGCATTGCTAAGCCCTGAAGTTATACCAAAGCCGTAGCCTTGATTTTCTTGTACTTGCATGGATCTTGCAAAAGAATATTTTGGTACCAGGTCATCCAGTATCTCTTGAGAGTTATCTTTTGAACCATTATTCACAAGTAATACCTCCACATCATCTCTCTTTATTACATTTGAAAATTTTTCCAAAATTAAAGGGATATTTTTTGACTCGTTATAACACGGAACTATAATTGATAATTTCATTTTTTCTCTAGTTATATAAAACTAAAAACCTGATCATGAAAATTGTTTTACTTCTTTTCCAATTTTCTTATCGATTTTCTTGTGCAAAATTTCTATATTGTATTTCTAGCTTTTTAATTTTTTCTTTATTCACGGTAATATCTTTATCCAAACGATATGGATGCCAGGATATTTTATGAAAAAAACTTTGCCAATAGATAAATGTCTCATAGTCATCAGGCGTCCCCCAGCAGATATAATCATCTACTTCAAAGACCTTTATATTTAGCCCGAGATCGATCAACTCTCCCATAAGGCTATCCACATAATATTCACCATTAATTCTTGTGTCATTTTCAAGAAGTTTTTGCAATCCTGTATTAAAATACTGTGTTTTCCTAAACCAAAATGTTCCAACAATCGCATGGTCTTCATAGGGAGTATTTGAAATAGGCACTTTTATTGATACTCCTGTTGCGTTGGATTGATCATCAGTTTTAACCCACCCATACATTTGAGGATTATTTACACTACTATTGTGGCGTCTAAATGTAAAAATAATACCATCAACACTTTCATCTTGAATAAGTTTTTGATATTTTTTATGGTTATAAGTCATTCCATTGTCAGTTGCCGCTATGAGCAGAGATGAGTTTATATCCACATCTATTAAACCTAAAGAGCAAGTAATAGCTTGACCCTCAGTAACATCATTTATCGAGATGATTGCTGGGTCATCATATCGTTCTTTCAAAGTTGTCTCTAAGGGATAGCTATTAAGGTGCTCGGTTAATGCTACAAATATATGCTCATGAGTTCTTGGCAAAGAGCTTGCTGCTTGAATAATCATAGGCTTTCCACTGATTTCTATAAGTGGCTTTGGAACTTTATAGCCAAATTTTGTAAATCTGCTTCCATGACCTGCAAGAGGGATAAGAGTAATGCTATTTTCTTGTGGCTTTGGTTTTGATTTTTCTTCTACGGCATTTTTAAAGTATTTTGACCAAGTGTTGTACTCTTCTATATCTGGTGGGGTTCCCCATTGGAGCATATGTTGAATTTCATAAATAGATACTTTTAGTTCATCCTCTAATAAAAGATTATAGACAAGAGAAACATAATACTCGCCTGTTAGATTTATATTTTTTTTTATAAGCTCAGCAAAGTATTTATTTACATATGAGCCTTTTTTGAAATAGTAAGTTCCATTTGAAGCATACTCTTGCATGCGATTATCTGTAAATGGCTCCTTTTCTTTAATCTCTAACATCCACTGCTTATCATCTCTCATAAAAGCATAATTTGTGCTGCCTAGCATATGAGGATGAAAGCCTTTGTAAGAAGGTATCGCGCCATCAGCATCTCTCTCTCTTGTATGCTTTAAAAAATCCTTATAATCCCAATAAGTCCCAAAATCACAGTAGTTTACTATCACCTCTTCATCATCTTCTATCAAACCTTTTATTAGAGATACTGCATATACAGGACCCTTTTTATGGTTTGGAATTTCTACTATATTTGCATTTGGTTTTATAGTTTCCAATATGTCTCTCATATTTGTTTCGGCCAAATGTTTAGAGTTACAAATAAATGTAAATTTGTCTTCACCTGGAAATAGATTGCAAACATGCTCTATAATAGGCTTTCCATCCACGATTATTAGTGGCTTTGGTTCTTTGTATCCCGCTTCTATAAATCTTTTTCCTATTCCAGACATTGGGATTACTATGTGCATTTTAGTTGCTCCCATTTGTATTATTTCTAACTAACGCAATGATTTCATCTGTTGTTTTTTCGCTTGAAAATATTTTCCATTCCTTGAAACCATTTTCAAGAAGCTCAGTTCGGAGATACTCTTTTTTCTCACCAATATCAGAAAGCATTACTAACTTAATATTTTTATTTTGCAGTAAAGAATTCACATCCACACCTTTAAACTTATTAAATTCCTTATAAAACGGCAATTGTTTTTCTATTTCCTGTAGTGTGTAACCGTATAAAACTTCATTCATAACTCCGTACGTGACCCCAAGCATTACAGCATTTCCTGCATAGCCATTTTCTTTTGCTACCTTAAAAGCCGTCTCATAATCATAAACTGAGCGTGAAAGGATTACGGAATGATCGTTTACTACAGCTTCTTTATATGAATGTGAGATAGAAATAGTATAAAGATTATAAGCTAGTAAAGTGCTGAATATGCCAGATAGGATATATTTGCTGGCTCTATTATTGAGGTCATATGAATAGATTAAAAGTTTTACGGCCCCTAAAATTATCAATGGAACAATATATTCTGCTTGGTATCTAGGGACTCCCCACAAATGAGGGCTAATGGAATAGAAAATAATTAAGGCGCTTAATATGAATAATACAACTGTACTAAAATACTTTAAACGATTTTTTTTAGCTGGAATGAATGCGAATATTATAAAAAGTGACCAGATCTCAAAGTTATTAATAATAATATCTTTTAACATTCCAGATGATACTACATTATATACTCCTCCCAATAAGGCCGATTGAACCTCTGAGCCAACACCTGTTGCAGGAGTGCCAACTAGTAAACTTCTGATAAGAAATGGCAAAGCTACCAACAAAGGCGATAATATAAATACAGTTTCTTTCCAATTTTTAAACAGTAAAGTTTTTCTTTCCATTACAAATACGAACAACATTGGCAAAGCAATAAAAACCAATGATTGCCTCATCAGAATAAATAGAGCTAACAATAAGAACCATATATAAAAATTAAATTTATCAAATTTTTCAGATTGAAAAGCTAGCAAAAATAGAATTGAAAACAACGCAGCCCAAATAGATGGCTCAACTAAATAGGAGCTGTGCCAGAGTAGCGGAATTGAAAGTAGGGCAGAAATGACTAGCCATAGGAGAAAAGGGGAGATTATTTTTGGTTTAAGCACTCTGTAAATAATCAAACCTATTAAACTTAGCGCTATAACTCCAGGCAATCTAAATGAAAAATTTGATGGTGAAAATAGTGTGCTAGATAGCCAAAGAGGAAATAATCTGAATGGAGGATGGGGAAAATCTAACCCTCCTTTCAAAGCATATGCAGTTCTAAAAAATAATAAGATTAGGATAGAAAGAAAAATATACTTATGTTTGAAATTCCATTTGAGTACGAAATAAAGTAATGCAATTGAGCTTATAAGAATAGAGCTTGATATAAGCCAAACAAGCATTGATGCTTTTTGCTCAATAATAAAATTTGGTAATCTGTTTGACAAAACCTCTAATCCATAAATAGCATGAAATTGAGATAAATAAGAGTGATATAGCTCATCATTTACCAAAGAATAAAATATATAATCAAAGCCTACTAATATTGCTGTAAATAGAATTACTGAAACTACTTTTAAATCACTTTTACTAATTACAATAGTGTCAATACCATTTTTAGAAATGTATTTTTCGTAAATAAAAAATAAAAATAACAATATACCGATTAGACAACCTGTAATTACTATTTGTGACGCCATACTTGATCTGGTTAAGGCTCCCATATATCCGTAAGTCCACAAAAAGGAGAGTATTAATAATGGAAATAAACTAACTTTAATGTTACCTGCTTTGATCTTGTTTTTGAGAGCACTATAAAACAATTGTTTCACTTATACTTTCTGTCTATACTTTTCAGCTTCCCAGTTGCTGAGATAAGCCAATTCCTCTTCTTCTAAAAAGTTTTTATTACTTTTTGAGCTTTGCGCTAAAACCATAATATGAAACTTCATCACCTCTTCTATTTCTTTTGCTTTTTTGATATTTAGTGCTATGAAAAATAGTTTGTTCTCAAATATAACTACTTTTGGTAGTTCAAAATATTTTTCTTTGTAACTTTTAAGTGGTGTTATATCCAGCAGATCCTCAAGCACAACAGCGCTCACTCCACAAAAAACTAAACTATCAGGACAAAAAGGTGTTAGTAAAAACAGCTCTTGATTTAGAGTTAGCTGTTCGTTTAAATAACTATCTTCACTCAGACAGGCTATATTTGAGCTTTTTTGCGCAGTACTGAATAGATGTGATATTTTGTTTGTGAGTTTGTATCTACTCATATCTACTCGTAGGTAATTTTCAATTTTTTCTAACACTTGCTCTGTAAGTCTTTTTATATCTTGCTTATCAGATGATGTAATAATGAGCCCATGATTTTGTAGAAAAATAATATTTGGCATTACTTTAAAACTTTGCAGAGTTTTTTTAAGCTCAAGAGCTAGCTCAACACCTGGAGTTTTGTATGGCACTAATGCGATATCTTCATCTTTAAAGATTAAAGTGAGTATCTCTTTATACTCATTTTGAATCACAAGCATATTAACCACTATCGGATGAGTATGAAGTGTATATTTGTATAAAAAAGAGTGGAGTAAGGTCTCTATAGAGGGACGATTTTTTTCATCTAGGGTTGCTTGTTGCACAAGACTCGCTGTAAGTGACTCCCTTTTTCTTTTATCAATTTCTTTGGTTACGGTTTCATTTGTTACGATACTTGCAATTTTACTTGTTCTCACTTTTGAATAGCCGCTATTTTCCTCTAAATCGCTAAGTAAAAACCCAGATGCTTTAATAAGCATCTCATCATTTTCTAATTTTACAGAACTGTTACCTCCACCTGCTTGAACTAAATCAAATCTCTCGCCGGCATATTTTGATATCTCCACAAGATCTATTATTTCTCTCATACGAACTCTAAAACTTCTTTGAATGTTTTAGCCTCTTTTATAATTGCCTCATTATAGCTCTCTTGCTTTTCTTCATGGTTAAACCAAACAGCATTTATATCTAGGTTAGTAGCTCCAAAAATATCTTTTTTAAAGTTGTCACCGACCATACACACTTCACTAGCTTTTAAGTTGAGCTTTTGAAGTGCTAGCCTAAACATATGAGGATGTGGTTTTTCTTTACCTGCTTCTTCGCTTGTAACTAATATCTGGCAATACTTATTAAGTTTTAGCTTTTCTATTTTTCTGTATTGGATATGAGCCGTTAAATCTGTAATTAAGCAAATTTTATTTTTATATTTTTCTAAGATCTTATACACCCCATCAAATGGCGTGATATTTTCTAAAAAAGTATCCCAATATATGTCATACAGCTTAAGGCTGTGTTGCAGTGGATTGAGCATCAAAATTTCACACATCTTTTGAAAATAAAGCAGTCTATTGTGGGATGCAGCTGTTTCACTTAGCTCTGTATGAACTTTTTTTCTTGCCTTTTCATAAGCTGCTGAGATTGCGGTTTCATCAATATTAAATTGAGTGTGACAATACTCTACGACACTTTTTTTTGCTATAGCGTGAACACTATTATAACTATAAAGTGTATTATCAATATCAAGTAGCAGTGCCTTATATTTCATCTATTCATTATTCTCTTTTAATTTTTCACTGATCATCTTTAAAGATATAAGCTGAATAAGACCATCATATCCTTTATCCCACTTTGCTTTAGGTGCGATGATCTCATTTATGTTGTCGATTGTATTAAGAGCTATATTTTTAAAATCAACTTTTGGAATAGCTTTCAGCTCTATATATTGGAATTGAAGATCATCTTTATAATCCCAAATAAAATCAAATCCAAACTTCTCTAAAATATTTTCCATCTGAATATTAGCATCAAAAGTAAGCTTTAATCCCATATTAACATTTGCTTGCTTGCTCCCAAGCTCAAATGAATTAGTAGGAAAAAAATGAATCACAATGTCTGAGAAATTTTTTTGTGGGTAGATATACTTTTTTGCATCATCCATTCGACTTTCTATTTGCTGAATAATCTTTTCAACACTATATCCACGTTTTTCAGTATCTCTTAGTATCTTCCAATGCCTTCGTAAAGTCTCATCTGTATCTATATAGATTTTTAAATCAATATTCTTTCTCAATTTTGGCAAGTAAAAAGGATGAAGTCCTGCGATAACTATAAACTCTTTCGGTTCCACTTTTTGAGATTTTGTAAACCTCCCATCGCTATGGTCATATTCACTTCTATAGATAGTTTGATTATGTTTTAGCTCATAAATTGCTTCTGCTTGCCTATGAATGTGATTTGCTTTTGGATCTAGATGGGTAAACTTACTCCAATTTGCATCACCTCTTTCCCATTTATGCTCTCCGTCTCCCTCGATTTGAAGGAGCCTATCTCCCAAAATATCCTTAAGGTTTTTTAACAGTGTTGTTTTGCCTACACTGCTATCACCACCAATTCCAATTGACAGGTTAGTTTGTTTTTTATAAATAGAGTTACTTTTAATGCCGTACTTGTAGAATACATACATGATAGCTAGCAGTGTTGATTCTAGTAATGTAAAAGAGATATTTCGCAGATTTTCGTTGTAAATTTTAAGATCAACTATTTGGCCTAAAAACAGAATATCTTTGTATTCACTTTCGTAAAAGAATACAAAAAATGTTAAGTAAGTAAATGAGAAAGCAGCATGTAGTGCCAGTGTTTTATTTAAGTTTTTGTTTTGAATAAAATAGATTGCTATAAATGGAGTCATCCATACATACCATGCAGGACCAGGGTAGATAAAAAATATCGTAGCTGTAAAAAGTAAGCCAAAGTAGAAAAAAAGCAAGTCATGATTGACTTTGTTTTGGTCAAAAAAATGAAAATAGACCATCAAAATAGCTGCAACAGGAAGTAATAGCTTTATAGAGCCAATATTATAAAAAGTATCAAACAGCAAGGACTGCTTTGGATTGAGTAGCACCATCTGGATGAAGCCATCACTAAATAAAAATGGTAAATCAAAAATCGCTAATACCAGCAAAGATGTTGCTAGATACATTGCAGCCAAGCTCAAGTGAAACTTCTTATATATGTAAAATACCACTAAGGGCAAAGCAACAATCACATGAAACTTAGTTGCCAGCGCAAAACCAAAAAAGAGTGCAGATAATCGTAGTTTTTGTAGTGTTAAAAAATAAATGGCTATAAAAAGGAGCGCCGTAGGTATAATATCGAGTTGAGAATGAATGTAGATCGCATAAAGAATGATAGGATTTAAAAAGTAAAAAAAGTATATTTTCTTCTCTTTATGAGGAAAAAGTTTTAAAAGAACAAATAGAATCCCCAGATCAGCAGCAAGCAACGGAATTTTTATAAGAGATTCACCCCACCCCAACATTTCTCCTAAAAAAGCAAAAGGAGCAAGCAACACAAGCATGAGCCCATGGTATGGAAAAGAATCAATCAGATTTTTTTCGTAATAAAGTTGCCAAGGATTGAGATTCTCAGAAGACAAAGACTTTAAGAATGGATAGAAAAGTTCACTGCTATATTGTGAAGAAAATAAAAAAAGCAGAACAAGCTTAAATACTATTCCATATAGCAAAATAGGCTGTTTAAAAATAGCAGTCATATACTTTTTCCTTATGTTTATAAATCCTAAATTTCCTTAAATTCAATGCATTGAATTTAATACAAATATCTTATCAGACTTACTTTTGTATTATCGAATAAGAGAATTTAATTTCTTTATACTCTTGAAAGCTGCTTGCTTTTAAATCAAAAGAAATTTTTTGATTGCTCCAATAACATTATTATAAAGTGTTTCTTATTACGATGATAAATTCCTAGCTCACTTATAATTGCCAACACTATTTTTAAAAAGGAGTTCTTTAATATTACATTGCTGAAGAAAGGTATAAAATGTAAAATCTAACCATATAAAATTGTGTATAAATGGCAAATACAATGAAAATAGGCAACCAATGACAAAAATTACAGGCTACCTATTTTTAGTCATCCTTTTTTTTATTATTGGTTATTCAGGCCATGATATGTGGGATGGCGTGGTTACTTCTTATGGCTATGAGGTAAATGATATTTCCGGTAGTAGGGCAAGCATGCTAGCTCATGGTTGGTATCTTCAGCATTTTCTGCATTTAATTCTGTTTGAATTAGCAAGCAATTTACAAATAACATTTTTTCAAATATCTTCTGCCACTTCTTTGGTATTAATTGGGTTGATGGCAAGAGAGGTCATGCTTTTATCAAAGAAAATTTTTTTCTTAGAAGATTTTTTTGCAAAAATTGCCTTTTGCTTATTTATTATTTTTCCAGTCTGGCAAATATTTTTTAGCAGTATTCATATAATATTTATTTTTTGCATTCTTCTAGGAGTTGTTGGCACAAGATACATTCACACTGAGCATCTCTTGCTAAAGCAATGTATCGGATATTTATTTATCTTACTAAGCTTTCAGTTAAGCTCAATGTTAGTTTTTATTCCAATTTTAAGTTATGTATATGAGTCAAATAAGAGATACATCAATCAAATATCTCTACCTTCAAAATTGACATGGTTTATATTCTCTCTTTCTGTTGTTGTTTTTGCTTTAAGGCAGATAATTTTTCCACAAGTTAATGAGATAAGTGGCGCTTATAATCAACTGATTAATCCCTTTTCATCTCCAGAAAGCTTCAAATTAGTTTTAGGCGGTATCTTGAGCTACTCTACTTTCTTGATTCTATTATTGCCGTTAAGTTTCTTATTCTTATCTAATATGCTATTGATTAAGTCATATTTGAAAGAATTTTATAAAAAAATATATGCCAATCGGTCTACCTTATTTTTATTAGTTATTCTTTTGGTGGCATCAGTTTTTAGCTATGTAATGGTTGGAAAGTATTCGAAGCTATCAGCTGAGTATGTCATGCAGTGGGAGATGCGACACTCTATTTTATTAGCACCTGTAGTACCTATTTTTATAGCTTGGCTTTTTCAAATGGTTTCATTGGATTACCCTAGATCTTCAAGAGACAACGTTTTCATTATTCTTACAATGCTTTTAAGCCTAGCTTTTTTATTGATTGGGGTTGCTTCAAAGTTAAACAGGCATGAATTTGAAGCACAATTTATTAGCTCACTTAAATCTCAAGAGATTACTCCAGGAACTGTCTATCTTGTTCTTGATTCAACTTCAGTAAATACAACACCATTAATGCGAGCTTATGAGTTAAATTATTTGTTCTACAGGGTTTATAAAAATATTAATTATAATGTATCTTTTGTCTCTAAAGACAGCAAGGCTCTTGAGCAAAAGGGTTATGCCGAAGAAGAAAGAGATCTACTCACTTTGGCACAAAGTCATTCTAAGGATATGTGGTTAATAGAAATATATGATCCTTCAAATACTAAATGTAAATCTATCATTTCAATGGAAATCAAAGATTTTTCAGGAAATCTAAATGTTATAAAGAATTCATTGGGCCTGGGTAACGGAAAGCTTACCTTCGCTCTCGATTCTACTCAATGCTTTGAACAAAAGACTAAACTATGAAAAAAATTTCGATTATCATTCCTTTTTTTAATGAAGATGAGGGAGTAAATCAATTCTTTGCTGAATTAAACGCAGAGCTTTTTATGCTGAAAGAATATTCCTTTGAGCTAGTTCTAGTTGATGATGGAAGTGATGATCAAACTCTAAGATGTTTAAAAGATCTAAAAGTTAATGATGTTATGAATGTAAGTATTATCGAGCTCTCAAGAAATTTCGGAAAAGAGGCCGCGCTTACTGCGGGAATTCAAAACTGCACTGGTGATGCTGTAATATTTATGGATTCTGACTTAGAGCATCCCCCAAAAACAATCAAGAGGATGTTGGATAAATGGGAGGAGGGCTATGATGTTGTTCTCGGAAAAAGAATTTCAAGAGAGAATGAGACCATCTTAAAACGATTTGGATCTAAAATATTTTACTGGATTTACAAAAAAATCTTACAATTTAAGCATTACCCTGGGGTTGGAGAATTTAGATTAATGAATAGAGTATCCATTGAAGCTTTAAAGCAGCTTGATGAAAATCAGAGGTTTATGAGGGGATTGATGTCCTGGGTGGGCTTCAAAGAAGCAATTGTTGAGTTTGAGCCTGTTACTCGAAAAAGAGGACAATCAAAGTTTTCTTACCTCAAGCTAATATCATATGGTCTTAATGGAATTACTAGCTTTAGCATTGCCCCCCTCAGACTATCCATATTTATAGGTGTTTTTTCAGCTACAGGTGCTGTCATATATTCCTTATACTTATTGTGGGTGTTTATAGTTTATGGGGTGGACGTTTCCGGCTTTCCTACCTTGCTTCTCACCATTGTTTTTTTTGGTAGTATTAACTTAATTGTACTTGGAATTATTGGTGACTATATAGGTAAAATTTTCTTAGAATCCAAGAGAAGACCTTCATTTGTCGTTAGAGAAATCTACAAACTAAAATAAAAAATAACAACGATACTCCAGTGAGCACACTCTTAAATATCTTGGCCATAAAAATTGCTGATGATTTTGGCGCTGATCAATTCCATGATTCTGCGATGTTAGATCTTCTTGAGGGTAGAAAGATTAACGGCGTATCTATTTTTTCTGAGCTTGTTAATGAGGAAAATACAAGAAAACTTAAAATTCTCAAGGATACTCACTCAATCCAAATTGGATTACACTTTAATCTTACTTCAGGCGACAGATTACCTGGAGTATCTAAATTATTGAGAAGTGCGCTCTTCGGGTCTCTTGATGAGGATTATATTAAAGATGCATTAGTATCTCAGCTAGATGTATTTAAAAGAAAGTTTGGCTATTTGCCTGATTTCCTTGATGGCCATCAACATGTCCATTCTTTTCCTCTGATCAATCAAGTAGTCTCAAAAGTTCTTAGTAAATATAAATATACAGGGTGGGTCAGGAATGTTGGAACCAAAGACCCCTTATATTTTATTCAATCCATTAAACACTCTTATTTCAAAAAATTCTTAGTTTTACAGGCCCTAGCTTTTTTTCATAGAAGGAATCTTAAAAAAAATAATATTTTACATAATACAAATTTCCATGGGTTGTTGCCACTTACGAATCCTCCTAAGCTAGAGATCGCCTTGCCAGCTTTGTATGATTCAAGCTTCCCCATTTCTACCGTGATCATGTGTCATCCAGGTTCATTACTTGGAGCAAGCAGCAGTGATCATCCCTCAAAGTGCAGAGACATTGAATTTAAGTTTCTATCCTCAAGGTCAATAGATGTTTGTGTCTGATAAGAAAATCTGGAAAGAAATGATCACATTTGGCCTTATTGGGTTCTCAAATGTAGCGGTAGTCGTATTGATTGCTAGTTTTTTAATCTACCTAACGGAATTGAATTTATCCTTTATTAATGGACTAGCCTACCTATTGTCAGCTGTATGGAGCTTTTGTTTAAATACTATTTTTACCTTTAAGCAGGCTTTGAATAAACTGAAGCTAGTAAAATTTTTAACTGCTAGTCTTTTTTTATCCTTACTTGCCTCAGTAATTACGGCAATTATCCTCTTTTTTGAATTTCAATACTGGATTAGTGTAATAGTGATAATTTTTGGATTGCCCATATTATCATTCTTTATTCATAAGAGTTGGTCATTCAGGGCTTCGTAAATTTATGTCGGTTAGTAAAACTCTTTATGCCTCACTTTACTTTTCACATGTAACTAAAATTTCTGTTTCTCTTGCTGCTATAACCTTATTTATTTATAGAGGAGTATGCAGACCATATAAACGAGGAGTAACGTTAGATTTTTTATTCCCAATAAATTGGATTCTTGTAGGGGGGGATTGGGGGTGTTTATAGATCTTATTAAATTTCTAATTTATATATTTGGAGCAGTATATAATGTAATCTTTTCAACGCGAAATTGGTGTTTAATATTACACATTACTAATTAAAAATTAAAAAATTATGGAAAAAAAGAAAAATATCGACAAACAGGTAGTCAGTGACTTTGGGAGGGAATGGGATAAATTTAATCATCTAGACATGGATAATAGTTCGCTGAAAACATCTTTTGATAGCTATTTTTCTATGTTTCCATTTGAAACGCTACCAAATAATGCCGAGGGATTTGATATGGGCTGCGGCTCAGGCAGATGGGCAAAATTTGTTGCTCCTTTAATTTATAAACTCAACTGTATTGATCCAAGTGAGTTAGCTTTAAAGCAAGCTAGTCAAAATCTTTCAATTCATAGTAACTGTAATTTTGAATGCGCAACAGCTTCCGAAAATTCCTTGGAAGAATCATCTCAAGATTTTGGATATTCTTTGGGAGTTCTCCATCATACTCCTGATACTTTTGAGGCCTTGGAAAGTTGCGCTAGAAAGTTAAAACCTGGTGCACCTTTTCTTATTTATCTATATTACAGCTTAGACAATAAGCCTGCTTGGTATAAATTATTATGGCAAGTAAGTAACTTTTTAAGAAAAATTATCTCAAAATTACCATTCCCAATTAAATTTTTTATCAGCCAGATAATTGGATTGTTAATTTATTTCCCCTTGGCAAGAATTTGCTTGATCATGGAAAAGCTAGGTTTCAATGTAAAAAATTTTCCGCTGAGCGACTATCGCTCAAAGCCAATGTATATTTTAAGAACAGATGCATTAGATAGGTTTGGTACAAGATTAGAGCACAGGTTTAGTCAGGTTGAGATTATAGATATGTTAAAAAGAGCAGGATTTTCTAATATTACTTTTAGTAAAAATCCACCCTTCTGGACAGCCTTGGCTTATAAAAATACTAATTTATGATTAGCTTCCTTTATGCATCATTAACAAATGATCTTCAGATTAGAGTGATTGAGATAGGATGCCAACATAATCATTCTAAAAAATTATAAAATATCTTGTATCGGGTATGATAAATTTTTGATTCGTTAAAAAATATTATTATGAATGTTTCTCAGGCAGTTAAATCTCGCTCTTCAATAAGGCAATTTTTAAAAAAACCAGTATCTTCTTCTTTGATAAAAAAACTCCTATACCAAGCCTCTCGGAGTCCCTCTGGAGGAAATCTTCAGCCGTGGAAGATATTTGTTATAAATAATTCTTCAATGACAGATTTTCTTTTATTTCAAGAGAAGTGGAGCGAGCCTGAGCTTCCTCCTTATGAAATTTATCCACCAAAATTAAAGGAACCCTACAGAACCTCTAGATTTGAATTGGGCGAGCAAATGTATGAATTGTTAGGGATCCCGAGAGAAAACAAGACTGCGCGAATCGAACAAGTAATGAAAAATTTTCAGTTCTTTGGTGCGCCATGCGCATTTTTTTGCTTTGTTGATAGGCAAATGGGACCACCGCAATGGTCTGATTTGGGCATGTTCTTGCAAACATTTATGTTGCTTGCTAAAGAGGCAGGATTAGATACCTGTGCGCAGGAAGCATGGTCTATGAAACATGATAGTGTCTCTGCATTTATTAATGCTGATGTTGACGACATGTTATTTTGTGGGATGAGCATTGGTCATAGGGATGATAAAGCATTAATAAATTCTCTTCAATCTGAAAGAAGGCCTCTAGAAGATTGGGCGAAATTTGTATAATTTGCAGAAACTATTTAATTTTTAAAATGTACCACGGCGATCATATGTCCTTAGCATTAAGCATGGCTAAACTTGCATTTGAGGAAGGCGAAGTTCCAGTAGGTGCAATTGTAGTTCATGAGGGAAGAGTAATTGGAGAGGGCTACAATAAAGTAATAGCAAACAATTCTGTTTCCTCTCATGCTGAAATTTTAGCAATTAATAATGCAAGCCAAGTTATTCAAAATTACAGACTAAAAAATTGTGCAATTTATGTCACCCTTGAGCCCTGTCATATGTGTATAAAAGCAATAGTAGATGCAAGGCTTGATTGTTTATATTTTGGAGCTACAGAACCAAAAACTGGAGCCGTTCAGTCAATTGATCAATTTCTTGATAGAGTCGACCTTAATCATCATGTAAGATTCAGTGGAGGGCATATGGCAGAAGAATCTGCTGAACTTCTTAGAAATTTTTTTCAGTTAAGAAGGCGTTAGCCAGAATATTCACATCCTGAATTGCATGTTTCCATTACCTTGATCGAGGTTATGCTTGGTAATACTTGAATTAGCCTTTGCCATAGCCAAACAGCAATATTCTCACTGGTTGGATTTTCCAGGCCATCTATTTCGTTTAAATATGAATGATCTAATATGTCAATATAGGGAGCGCATATACTCTTGAGCTCAGAAAAATCCATGACCCACCCTAGCTCATTAAGGGGACCGTCTAATGTCACCCTTACTTTAAAGCTGTGGCCATGCAAATTTGAGCATTTATGCGTTGATGGAACTAATGGTAGTTTATGAGCAGCTTCAAAGGTAAATTCCTTAAATATTATCATTTTAGGGTTAGCCATATAGGGCAGTGATCAGAAGGTTTTTCCATTGCCCTTGCTTCATAGTCTATGCCAGTATCCTTCATCGCGGAGATTAGATTTTGCGAAATCATAATATGATCTATTCTTAGCCCTCTTTTAGGATCGTCATCAAACATCCTTGAGCGATAATCAAACCAAGAATAGATTGAATCCTCTGAAGGATTTTGCTCTCTCCAGGAATCAATAAAACCAAGGTCTTTGATGCTATTCCACATCTCAATCTCTTCTGGTAAAAAAGCAGTTTTTCCCTCTTTAAGCCATCTTTTTGCATTAACCTCACCTATCCCAATATCTAATGGAGAGGGTGCAACATTAAAATCACCCATCACAATTACATTATCCTCAGTCTTTTGAGTTTTTTTAATGTGTTTTTTAAGATCAGTGTAATATTTTATTTTTTTTGGGAACTTTGTTTCATGGGATCTATTCTCACCTTGAGGAAAATAGCCATTCATAACCGTAATACTTTTCTTGCCCCACTT
>ENA-ORXF01000820-ORXF01000820.1-marine-metagenome-genome-assembly--contig:-NODE-820-length-21110-cov-5.829554_pt1 | contig 21110 bp, 16 predicted proteins | sample MGYA00237864_ERZ511476 | MGnify/ENA primary metagenome ERZ511476 (study PRJEB26306, sample SAMN06343908) | marine metagenome | isolation source: coastal waters | place: Atlantic Ocean: West Antarctic...
GGAGGCGGTCGCAGGTTCGAATCCTGCAGGGCTCACTTAAAGCTTCACAGAAATGTGAGGCTTTTTTGTTGTTTAAATTTTTTTAAGATATTTTGAGAGATAGAACCATCTATCTCTCTAATAGCAAAACGCTTTTCAATAGCTACTGTTTTTTAACGGAGGTAGTTCATTTTTTTGATACTTCAAGCCTTTGGGGCGAGGGAGTTTATTTTCAACTACATCTAAACCTCTTAATTAGGTTAAACCTATGTTTTAGAGTAATGATTTGATTAACTAAAATTAACTACTGCATTATAGTATATTACGTTTCAGATGTCGTTCTAAACTATCTATTACTTTACACAGTTAAATTATTTTATTATTCAAAAAAAATATATTATTAGAAAGCTACTACTGTTATTTTTATTTGTCTTATTTTTTTCTTGTTCTTCAAATGAAAAAAAAGTATGTTAGATATCTCCATCTTTTGGCTCTATTAGTTCTTTTGACAAATCAAATACTTCTTTCAGAGTAGTGCTTTAATTAATATTTCAGATTGCGATAAAGATTTAAGATTGTTTGGGATTGTGTATTCAACATCAGAATTACTTATAAAATCAGATCAGAAAAAATAGTTTGCTTAAAATAACTTTATTGTTGACATTGAAAATTTAGCTCCTGCTACAAAATACTATCTAAGGGCTTTTCTTACCAAATTAGACGGCGAGTTTTATAGTAATCAAGTTGTTATAACGCCCATTTAATAGCGTTAATTCAAAATTAAACAAGTAGCAAATGGAATGGTATTTTAAACACAGAAAAAAATCTTGATAGCTACTATATGCTATGTTATATTTAGATTATTTTATCTATACTTCCTTTCGTTTAGTTACTTCTATACCCTAAATAGGTTTGCTGATAACATTTTACTGAAGATAATATTGAGTTTTATAATATTGTTTATGTTTATAGAAATTTAAAATAAACCCTTACAGAAATGTGAGGCTTTTTCGTTTTTCTAAGCCTTATTTTAATTCATCTTTTTCAGGTTGGCTATGCCTGGAATAATAACCATATTTTTCTCCTTTACTTTCTTTAGTAATATAACCCATATTCCAAACTAGACCTATGATGTACGTGCTAAATATTACTGTTCCTACTGCAAACATTACTATATTCATAATAACGATTTAATATTGATATTAGTAAATATAATTAATTCAAATTTGAAAATACCATCTTAGACAAAATATCTAAACCACAGAAAACAGATGATTGATAAAATTGATATGAGCTTTTTAGAGAAAGATACATATAACTAAGTTCATAGGCGCAATAAAGACTTGGCTATATAAGATTATTAAGGATTAAGCTTTAGAGCTATTTTCTTTTGTTAATTCAGACACATCTAAACTTATAGATATGGTGTTGGTTTATTTATAGTTGGCTTAAAAGGTCTTGTTTAAAAGGTTTATACTGATGTTTTTTTATGAATTAATGTTATTGTTGTCAAACTTCTTTCAGTAGATTAGAACCTTTTTTAAAACGCTTTTACATTATCTTTAAAAGGAATTGACTAAAGAGTTGTGTTGCTTACATAATTTATATTCGTAATTATCGCTATCTAACAAACTTTCACTTATGTAAAAAATCGCTAAAATGTAAAATAGTTTAGTATAAAATGGACGTTAGTGATAAAAAGTAGTAAAGAACTCATTGAATTATTGACCGAAAGAAAAGAGTTAATCGATCTAATTAACTATTAGTTAGAAGGTTAAACAAAGCCTTGTGGGTTTCTATTATTAGTTCGAGCTTAATGAAAATCTTTTAGAAATGTACTAGAGATGTTTCTACTAAAAAATGTAAGAAGAGACAAGGGTTCTATTTTATTGAACTGCACTTAAAAGTAATTTAAAAACCACTTAAAACTATTAAAAAGGTCTTTTTAATTTTAATTTTGAGTATTGAACAAATGGACGTATTTTTGCCGAATATTTTAAATTTTTTTTCCGTCAATTCTATCGAGCTGACAGTAAAAGTGTAAATTTAATCAATCTATTTTAAACACAATTATGCCTACAAATAACATAAATCTAAGTAAGAAAAAAAACAACGAGCAAAAGGAGTACGTTTTTGCAGTTGCAGCAATATTTTTTGCCGTTCTATTTTTAGTCACATTATTTTATGTCAAATTTTCGAATGAAAATAGTACCATAGACTCCAAACAAAAGCAGCAAGAGGCATTTAGTTCTGTTGGCAACAAACGTTAATTAAACGTATTTATAGTCAATGGTTTTTGTATAGATAAAAAACTAATGCTTCGATATTTAGACATGTAAAAAGTGGCTTGTATTTGTTTTTTATAAATTCAGAGAAAACAACCTAAAGCAGGCCTTTTAGTAATGTCACAGTTAAAAAAACTATTACAAAAGCTTCACAGAAATTTGAGGCTTTTTTGTTGCTCTAAACTTTTTAGGATATAAATTACTTCACATCATTTTCAATATCACTTCAATTAACTCAAACCTTTAATTAAAGGGTAACTTTTAAGTACCTATTTTCTAAAAACCTAAAATTATGAATAACTATAAATTATCAATACTATTTGTTTTGGAAAAAATTAAAATAAATAATAAAGGACAAGGTCCTATAAAATGCAGAACTACATTTTTAATGAATAGAAAATAATTCTTTACAGAATTATTTATTAATTTAGATTTTTGGGACACTGGCAAGCAAAAAGCAATACCAGCAAGCTACGAAAACACCATTTTACAGAACAAACTAAGCCTTTTTAATCTTTATCTTACCAAATAACTTTGATACATAGGATATGTATAGAAAGTATAAAGGAGAAGATTTAAAAGAAGAAATTAGCATCTTGGGTTCTTATGATTTGCATAATTAAAAGACTAAAAAATTGATTGGCATAAACTTTAATGGATTGTCTTGGAGATAGCTTGCAGATAGTAAGAAGAAAGTAGCCTTATCTATCAACAAAGCTTAGAAAAGAAAAGATGTGAAGTTGAAAGACTTGCATTTTTTATTTAAAATAGAATTGAACTTAAAGTAAGAAACAGTCTATAGAAGTATTCAGGGAGTACATAAAATAATTCAGTTTGCTATTTCAGAAAACTATTTAAAAAAGAACACTTTTCATTTGTATAACAATAAGAAGTATAAAACTGTAATTGTTTATTTAATAGATTAAGAAGTTAAAGTGATTAGAGAAATATACTTTTAGTCAGCCTAAATTACAGCAGTAAATGATTTATCTTTTGCTGTTATACAGTTTAGGCACACAATAAAATGACAACTTTTACAACTAATAATATAGAAGTTGGTTTTGACGGTAACGAATGGATTTAGATGATACGAGAGAAAACAAATAGAAAGATAGCTGTTCCAGTTTTGCCAAAAGCAAATGAGATTCTAGAGAAGTATGATGATGAATTATCAACGATTAGCACTAAGAAGTTAACCCATCAAATTGCTCGAAAGACTTTTGCAACTATTGTGTTACGCTATAATAACCTGCCAATGGAAGTTGTATCGGAGTTATTAGGGCGTTCCAATGTTGAAGATACCCCTCAAGTCAGTTATGCTAAGGTTGTGAATAAGAAAGTGAGTTCTGAAATGAAAAACACACAATCAAAATTACTAGAAAATAAAACTCCACTTCTATAGAGAAGTGGAGAAATTTATAATATTAGGTAATAGTTGATATGCCTTTGATTATTTATTAAGATGGTACGTATTTTTTTTAATTAAAAAAGCCATTTGAACTTTGGGTCAAACAGCCTTTCCTGCTAATTCTCATTCAAATAATTTTATACCGCTTATTTGTTTTATTGAACTCTTGTCATAACAGCTGTAGCAATAAATTTATTTCCTTCTGGCCCTTTAACACTAAATTGATAGATAAACTCATCACGTTTATTTGGTAAAAGGTTGTGTTTCCAAGAATCTACATAGGTGTCTTTACCTGCATCTAAACCCGACTTTTTCACATCCGTTTGAAATGACAAAATTCCTTCTTTATTGCTTTTTAAAGTACCAACGGGTCTGTTCAAGAGTGCACAATAATGCGTTGAATACAAGCCTTTATTTTGCACGTTATATATTGTTAACATTTCCATTCCGCCCTCATTACTCTCCTCTAAAATGGCACTTCCTCCTGATCGCACGCTGTACTTTAAAGTAAAGTTGGCTGAAGTCCCGTTGGTTTTATTTAAAATCCCTGCCCATTCGCCTTCTAACTTTTTTAATTCGTCAAAAGTATTTGAGACCTGTGCATTAAGGTTTCCAAAAAAGCAAAATAAAGTACATGAGATTAATAGTAAGTTTTTCATAATTGTTGTTTTTAATTTGTTGGTTAAGAATTCAAATATGTTAAATTAATTGTGAATAGGAACTTAAAATAAGGTTACTAGATTTAGGAATGTGGACTTTAGCAATTATATATTAGAGTGCACTTCTTATTCATTGGTCCCAAGAAAAACCTTTATAAACAATGTAATATTTTATAATAAAGTACCCCGGGAGATACCATCTGAGTTGTTATGGCATTCTAGTATGAATATCACACAAGCGCATTATGTTGAGTTAGTGCAGAGGAAAGTTAGTGATGAAATGAAAAATTCACAATTAAAATTATTAGAAAATAACAATCCACTTTTTTAAAAGATGTGTAGTGGTTTATAATATAATTTGATAAACTATTTTTTTATAGTGATGGCAATCCACTAGAGATTGAGGATATTGGAGCGATCGTATAGCGTTCATTTTTAAAATTGACAAGATTTGGATGAGAGAGAATACGGCTCCATAAGTCTGATGCTAAATAAGCTTCAGTACTTGCTTTGTCTATGAAATAATAGACGCCACCAAAAACTTTTTTTTCAAGATTTCTAATAAACGTTTTGCCGATAAGTCCTCTAATTTTACCTGGTGCAAAATTGCCAACTACGTCAAGACTCAATTGCGCATGTTCCTCTAAGCTCATTTCTGAAAGCTCGTAGTTTACAATTAACAGTTGGTTTGCTGTATTTTTTTCTACACTATTTAGTGCTTTTCTTTTATCAGCAAAACCATTAGAGACCTCAGATATAGCGGCAACAGAATACCTTTCTGTTTTAAAATTCACAAGATTTGGATGTGAGACAATACCCTTCCATAATTCTGACTCCAAATAACCATCAACACTTGTTTTGTCTTTGAAGTAATAGACACCTCCAAAAATTCCTTTTTCAAGGCTTCCAATAAATGTTTTACTAATTAGTCCTTTAATTTTACCTGGTGCAAAATTGTCAACTACAGCGATACCTAATTGAGCGTGTGCTTCTAAGCTCATGTCCGAAAGCTCATATTTTACAGTTAATACGCGCATCTTAGATGTTGTCATATTTGCTTTCGGAGCTTTTACTTCACTTTTGCAGCTAGTAATTAGCACTGCAATTAAAAGGAGTACTATTTTTTTCATGTTCTTAAAGTTTAAATTAAAGATTAGATATGTTACTTAAGCATTGCTTTAAAAGCTTCCAAATCAAATTCATTTCCATAAAACAACGTGCTCATTCGCATTACATCTGCAGCAATAAGAATGGCAGTTTTAATTTCTTCTTCTGTAGCTCCCATTCTTTTTGCTTCCGAAATATGATACGGAATACAGTATGCACATTTTGTAGCAGCGGAGGTTCCTAAGGCTATTAAGTGAGCATTTTTTTCATTGACAGCACCTTTAGAGAAAAGTTCCATCTGAGAAGTAAAATATTTATCTGAACTTTTTAGGATTGATGTTGGATATAAGGTGTTAAAAGGGCTTTTAGCAAGTAATTCAGTTTTTTCAGCTTCACTAACCGTGTCTTGGGCTAAAATTGTTTGAAATCCGAATACTAAAACGGTAATAATTAAAAATTTTTTCATCTGAGATGTTTTATACGTTAAAGACAAATATATAACAAAAATAATTAGTTTTAATTTGAAAGTTATTTTATACATTCTTATAGTTCTAATTATCAGTTTAATAAGTGTATTTCATTTGAAAATTAATGAATTTGATTCTTTCTATCTTTTCTTCTTAATAAACCTTTTGAATGTTTTAGTTTTATTTCTTTTCGAAAATCATCTTTGCTCATAAGTGATTGCAGTATTTGTCTTTGTTAAAGTGGATCGTTTTTTAAAATGACTATAAACGGTTTGTGAAATTTAAACTTTGGAACAAGTATTTTGGGGTTTAAAATATCTTTAGTAACGTTACATTTTTTAAATTAGAAACACCTTTTTTATGTTTTTAGTATCCTTAAAATGTCAGGATTTATAATTTTGGATGGGTTAAAGTAGTTTCATTATTTCTTTAGATATAATTTGAAAGAGTATAATTTTTTATGGTAATCATCGATCGCTTCTTTTTTTAAAATATCAATGTTTTTAAAAAAAAAATCTAAATTATTAGTTTTTTTATGAAACTAATTAATTATATTTGAAGACTAGCTGCGAAATAATATTAAAAGAATAAGTTATAAATAAATTTATAACCAAACTAAAATCAACTGAACTAGAACCAAACAAAAAAATATAAAAATTAATAGCTATTGCATTATTTAGTGTCTTTGTATCCTGCATATCATGAATGCATACAGAGTACCAAAAAAACACTGAAATAGTAAAAGCCTTTTTAAAACTGCAAGCAGAAGAAATTACAGAAGATTAAATTTAAATGCTCCCTACCTTGGGAAAGCCTTGCAATTTGTGAGGCCTTTTTTATGAAATAGAAAATAATTATTTATTTGAAATTGACAACTAATCAATTATAGTAAAATGATATTATTTGGTAAGAGTATTTTACTTTTAGTAGTGGCAAAATAGAAACAGTTTATTGGAGATGTTTTAATAAATAGAAGAATAGCGGCTATAGCTAAAAAAGGATGCACTGTAATATTTATGATATGTTTGATTCTATAGAGAGTTTCATGATATTTAAAATTGGGTTTTAATCGCTAGATTATTTTTTTAAATAGTTCTAAAATAATGAGCTATACTCTAGTTGATTTTAATGGACTCCTATTCTTAATCCAATAGTATTTACTATTTTTGCGTAAAGCTTTTGATAGATTTACAAAAAGACCCCCTAATAATTATATGAGGGTCTTAAAGTATTTTATAATTTTCTTTATTAATTAGTTCTCGCTGGTATGCCAAATCTTCCTTTTCTAGGTGCATAAGAAGTATGTAATACCTTCCAACCGTCATCAGTGTAATTCCACACAGAGGATCCTCTAGTTGCATATGAAACGGTTTTAGCATTGCCTGTAAAAGTATATTTACCATCTGCTACAAATGTAATTACTGCAGTATTCATGTCTGGAGAAAAAGAAGTTTCCATGTTAGAAAGTTTAAAGAATTCCCAAGTAATTGACGTGTCTATCACTATATCTTTTTCAGTATAAATATAAAAAGGATTTAAGTTAGAATCTCCAGTAATGACTTTAATTTCTGGATGCTCAAATTTTTTGTAAGCTTCATAATTACCAGACATAATTGCTTTTTGCATAGATTCTTGGTGTGCTATTACTTTAGCACTAATCCTTTTTTTATTTTTCTTAGCAGAATATAATTGTGCAGTTTTCATGTAAGGCGAAGCGAAAGTAGCATAATCAACTGCCTTTAGTGCAGCGTTTAATGCATTTTCATAATCACCTTCAGCGGCATAATGTTCTCCCATAGAGTCATGTGAATTTGGTCCATCATGAATCTCTTGAGACATTTTTATATACTTCATAGCAGTAGTCGGATCTTTTTTTCCATAATCTCCTCTCATGTAGCCATAAGACATCATATTGTAGGCAGAGGATGCATATGAAGGGAATTTTATAGCAAAAATTTTAAAGGAATTAAAATCTTTAGGACTTGTCGCGATATAATTCATTATTGGACTTATTGGAAATTTACTCGCAAGTCTTTTACTTATAGTTTGTCTGTCTTTTGCGGAGGCAGCCAAATATTGATACCATCCTTTTTCTTCAGGACTTAGTTTTGTGGTATTAATAGCTTTAAGTTTTTTTAATCTACTTCCCCAATTCTCATTATTACTGCTTATCGCAGCTAACGTTAGTTTTGCGCAACCACAATCTTCATCAATTAGTAATGCTGAATTTGCTGCGCCAAAAGCAGCCATGTACTCTAGATTCATTGCATATTCTATTGCTTTATTTGTAATAAGTGAAGCCTTTTTACTACAAGAAGTATCATTCATCCATTGTGCATTTAAAATCATTGTGAAGCACAAAACCACAAAAGTTAAGTTGTTTTTCATAATATAGGTATAAAAGTTATAATTAATTTAAACGAATATACATAATTAGTTGTTTAATAAAACTTATTATTTATTTTTTTAATAATTTTATTAAAATGGACTAAGTACTGTGCTTATTGTTATACATTTGAGGGCAAATTAGTTCGTTAATCGAACTTCCTTAAATCCAAAAATTATTGATAATAAAAAAGAAATATACCTGTGCTATTGCAATGTCTGTCTCTATGTTAGGAGACAAATGGTCTCTCTTAATATTAAGAGATATCATTTTACACAAAAAATCTAGGTTTAAGGAATTTAAAGAATCAAAAGAACAAATTGCAACAAATATTCTTGCTAATAGATTAAAGTCTCTTTTAGAAGAAGGTCTTATCGAAAAATTAGATCCTTTAGGAACAAAAAAAAGCACACGTTATATTGCTACTAATGAGGGTGTTAGAGCATTACCTATTATTATGGAAATGTACTTATTTTCAATTAATACAATAGATAAGGTAGATCTAGATGCTTCGCAAATAAGCATTAAAGCAGAGGTTACTTCCAACCGAAATTTGTTTCAAGAAAATAGAATTTCAACATATCTCAGTTTTGTTGAGGACTTAAAGATTATGGTTGCCTTGAAAAGAAAATAACTTTAGGGTTTCTTTTTACAAGAATATATTTGATATAACACAGTATAGTTGCAATTCTACTTCTATTTCCTGATTAATGAATATAATTAAGGTCTTTTAAAAAGTCTGACTAAGCGAGTTTTCGAACCTCGCGATGAATACTTAAAAAGCATCCATATGTCTTTAGGCAACTTAGATATAACTGTTTGTTAGGTGCACTAATAGCTTGAAATATTTCATTAATCTCATCAAAGGGTTTGTGAAAGGGTTTGTGAAAGGGTGAATTTGGTTTATTTATAAACCCATAACTAATTCTTATTTAATAACAAATTAAAAAATACATTCAAAAATCCTTAAAGGCTCACTTAAAGCTTCACAGAAATGTGAGGATTTTTTGTTATTCTAAACCATAGGCATATCTTCTTCCCTCAATTCAGCTATTTCTAAACCACTTTAATAAGTTAAACTTATTATAACCATAAACGTATCAAATATAAATTATAGGAGGCTCAAGTAAAAAGAGTCCAATAAAAAACCCCTGCATTTCTTCAAAGGTTGTGTTATTTAATTCTTTATAATTTTTCTAGTAGATAGTTTCGCACCATCAGAAAGTTGCAGTATTTAAACTCCATTGTCTAAATGACTCATGTCTATACTATTTGTACTAGATTTATTTTGTATTTCTTTTCCTAAAACATTCTAAATAACTGCGTTTAATTACCTACTATGTAAGCTATATCCAATTTAGGGTTTGGATAGATTGAAAGATTTAATTGGTTTTGGTCATCTACTCCTGCTGTTGAAAAATCTAACCAACATCAGTTATATCGCATCCATAAGTACCTATTAAGTGTTGTCTAGCATCTTCACTATTAAAGTATTTAACATCTCCTGCATTTAGAAAAACATTAGGCTGAACATCTTGATCTGACCATCCAATTAATATCGCATCATAATTATCTGTAGATAATGCAGAAAATTTAAACATAAGTTCCATATCAGCAACACTATTCACGTTCCAAGAATTAAGATTTTGGTTAAATGAGGTTGCACGGTAAAACATAGTACTCATATTAATAACCTTACTTTTATCCCAATTTAAATCTTGATTGAAAGATGATGCCTTAGCAAACATATTCGTCATATTAGTAACACTATTCTCATTCTAAGCACTAATATTTCCGTTGAAGGGAAAATTATCATCCGTAATTATTGTTTGGGAATAGGATACTGCAGAGGTTGTAATTAATAATAGTAATTGTAGTTTTTTCATTTTTTTTTTTGGGTTATGCAATTTTTTAATTATAACTAATTATTGTTATAATTAAAAAAAATAGTTAAAAATATCTGTTGGAATGCGTGTTTGTAATTAATCTCTAAACCATTGGCATATCTTATTCTTTTAGTTTAGCAAGTTCTAAACCAAGAAAGTAGGTTAAACTTATATTTATAGAAGCTTCATAGAAATGTGAGGTTTTTTTTTTCATATGTTTTGTAAAGGTTTACAGCACTTCACATCATTTTCAATATCACTTTAATTAACTCAAACCTTTAATTAAAGGATAACTTTTAGATACCTATTTTCTAAAAACCTAAAATTATGAATAACTATAAATTATCAATACTATTTGTTTTGGAAAAAGTTAAAATAAATAATAAAAGACAATGTCCTATAAAATGCAGAACTACATTTTTAATGAATAGAAAATAACTCTTTACAGGATTATTTATTAATTTAGATTGGGACACTGGCAAGCAAAAAGCAATACCAGCAAGCTACGAAAACACCATTTTAAAGAACAAACTAAGCCTTTTTAATCTTCATCTTACCGAATAACTTTGATACATAGGATATGTATAGAAAGTATAAAGGAGAAGATTTAAAAGAAGAAATTAGCATCTTGGGTTCTTATGACTTGCATAATTAAAAGACTAAAAAATTGATTGGCATAAACTTTAATGGATTGTCTTGAATGGATTGTCTTGGAGAAAGCTTGCAGATAGTAAAAAGAAAGTAGCCTTATTTATCACCAAAGCTTAGAAAAGAAAAGAGGTGAAGTTGAAAGATTTGGACTTTTTCTTTAAAACGGAATTGAATCTAAAGTAAGCAACATTTTTTAGAAGTATTCAGAAAGTAAAGAAAATAATTTAGTTTGCTATTTCAGAAAACTAATTAAAAAGACTTTTTCATTAATACAGAATTAAGAAGTATAAGATTATAATTGTCTATTTAATCGATGCAGGGTTAAAACGATTAGAGCAGCATGCTTTTAGTTAGTTGAGGTTGAGGAAAGTATAGGATCTATTAATCTTTTACTGTTTCACAGGATTTGCATATACAGAAATGACAACTTTGATAACTAATAATATGGAAGTCAGTTTTAAAGGTAATGATTGGATTTAGACGATCTGGAATAAAATAAATAGAAGGGCTTGGTAGAAATTTTAGATAAAGGTTCTATCTGCTTTCAAGGTGTTTATTTTGATTAGATAAATTATTTATTTATACCCTCTTGTCTATTCTTAATTTTAATAATTAAAGCATTTACAAATTCATTTTTCGCATTCTTTTAGAAGTCATAACTTTAATTAATTGGATTATATATATGTTCTTCAACTTTTTTTATGGTGATTACTTCACCTAAAATAACTTTTATTGATGTAATACTTGAATTCAACTTCTTTTTCATCACTTTTTTTTAGTCTTTGAAAATTAGTAATTCCTCCAAATTTTTTAATTTGATGTCTAGAAATTTCTTTTTTAACTAACTGAGTCTCTGATTTTTTATAAGAACTTGTTATTTTAGATAACTTATTTTCAGAAATATTATCTCTATGACTGCATTCTATGAATAAGAATGTACCTGCAATTAGTAATAAAATAATTAAACCAGTTTCTATTTTGTTCATTGTCTATGTTTTAATATTCTTCCTTTATGCTTTTAATGAGTGCTGCATGCTTGTTTTTTTCTTTTAATTGGAGAACTCTCGTATCTAATTTGCCTCCTGTTTAAAGATTCCTTTCTTTGGATAAGAGGAGTTTTTAAGCCTAATTATTATTGTTATTATTATTATTATTATTTAAGCTTAGTAAAATGGACAACAAAGACTTTTAATTTCCAGATCTTAATCTTTTCTCTTAAGTGTTTAATATTTCGACACAAGATGGTAATACTCTTTTTTTTATCATAAATTTTTAGTACCTCTTTCCTTGGCAAATCTAAAAGATAAAAGCCTATGTGTCAATCCCTGAAAATGATATAAATTTAGTATCCCTGAATTCAGGGATAGCTCTACCTATAAATTTCTATTTGTTTTCATTATTAAATTTTTATTTTTCAAATATTTTTATATGTATGTTTTCATCTTAATTATTTAAAATATTAATAGCTTGTAAATAGGTTTAGACTTCTGCTAAGGGCAAGTATAACAGAAGTAGTTTATTAAGTTACTTTTTTACACTTTTTAGCCCGTTTTCAAAGCAATTTCCCAACTCCTTTTTGGTGTGGTTTTTTTATTTAGAGCTTTAAAATGTATAGAAAAAAGGTTAGTTTGTCTTTTACCGCTATTTAATTTATTACATTAACCTTTTATATATTACATTTTTATTAAAATAACTTAACTATTGCTTCTTCTAAAATGAAATTAAATAAAAGACCTACTTATAAGGATTTGGAAAAACAGATGGACGAATTAAAATCAGACATTAAGCTAGATCGTGCCGTAGACGGTTTTAACATATTGTTAAAAAAATCAGAAGATCGTAACGATGAATTAATTATAGCCAATGAAGAGATACATTCGTTAAGTGCCGAGTTGTTAAAAAAAAACAAAGTAGTTTCTGAAATTAAAAATAAATTTAAAAATTTATTCGATAAAAGTAACGTTTCAATCTGGGAGCAAGATTTTTCTGAAGCCATAGACTTGTTAAAGAAAAAGAAGGCTGAAACCGGTGACATAGAAAAATATTTAAATGAAAACACTGATTTTGTTAAGAAATGTATTTCAAAAATTAAAATATTAAATGTAAACAAGATAACACTAGAACTAATAGGAGTTAAGAATCTAAAAGAACTTGTAAGTCATATTAGAAAAACAAATTCAGAAAAAACGATTAATGTATTAAAGAATGAATTGATATCAATTGTATTAGGTGAAAAAAATTATATTGGTGAAACTGAATTTGTAAGAAAGGATGGTACTATTCTCTATGCTACTTTAAAATCTACAATGATTGATGATTTTGGGGGGAATATAGCTTCCGTTATTAATATATCTAAACGCAAGCAGACAGAGGAGATATTAAGAGCAAGTGAAGAAAATTACAGAGAATTAGTAGAACAAATTCCCGATGGTGTTTATAAAAGCACGCCCGATGGTAAATTTGTAGAAGTAAATTCTGCAATGGTTAAAATGCTTGGATACAACTCTAAAGAAGAGTTATTAGCAATAGATCTTAAGAACGATCTTTATGTATATGGTGTTGATCGTAAAGATTTTAAGTTAAATGAATTAAATCAAGAATTAGGGGTTTTTCAAGTAAGAAAAAAAGATGGCTCAGTAATTTGGGTTGAAGATCATGGGTGGTATTCTCTTAAAAAATCGGGCAAAATTACGGATCATCAAGGTATAATGCGAGATGTTACAGAGAGTAAAATTTCTGAAATGAAAATAACTAATCAAAATTTAGAACTCTCTTCTCAGAATGAAGAAATTGTAAAACGAGAGAGTGAGCTAATTAAGTCTAAAGAAAAAATTGAAAAAAGTGATGAATTATATAGGTTAGCGATAGCTACAACTAACTTGGGAATTTGGGATTGGAATGTTGAAGAAGATGCTATTTATTTTTCTAAACTTTGGAAAGCTCAAGTAGGATACAAAGAAAATGAACTAGAGGATAGGTTTTCTACTTGGCAAAATCTGTTACATCCAGATGATTTTAATGAAGCAAATAAAAGTATTAAAGATTACTTAAAAAATCCTGTTGGACAATATATTTCAAAATTTAGGCTTAGACATAAAGACGGTTCTTATATTTGGATTTCTGCGAGAGCAGAAACTACAATAAATAAAAAGAGAGAAGTTGTTAGAATGTTTGGTTCTCACACGGATATTTCAGAAAGTAAGTTTTCTGAATTGACGCTAAAAAATCAAAATATAGAATTAATTAGAGCCAAGGATAAAGCAGAGGAAAGCGACCAACTTAAATCAGCCTTTTTATCAAATATGTCTCATGAAATTCGTACACCTATGAACGGCATTCTTGGTTTTTCTGAATTATTAAAAGAGCCTAATCTAACCGGAGAAACACAGCAGGAGTATATTAGTATCATCGAAAAGAGTGGTCAGCGCATGCTTAATATTCTAAATGATATTGTTAGTATTTCTAAAATAGAATCTGGGCTAATGGAAGTTAACATACAGGATACGGATATTAATGAGCAAATCGATTTCATCCATTCCTTCTTTAAACTTGAGATTGAAGGAAAAGGAATTCGGTTTTTAATCAAAAACTCCTTAAAAGGAAAAGAAGCTTATATTCAATCAGACAGCGAGAAAATCTATGGTATTCTTACCAATTTGATTAAAAATGCGATTAAATTTACGAAAGAAGGCACAATCGAATTAGGGTGTCGGTTAAGAACAGATAAGGAGTCTTCAGAATTGGAATTTTACGTAAAAGATACGGGGATTGGGATTCCTAAAGACAGGCAGAAAGCAATATTCGATCGTTTTATACAAGCAGATGTCTCCGGTAAGATGGCATATCAGGGAGCAGGCTTAGGCTTGTCTATTTCTAAAGCGTATGTGGTTTTGCTTGGTGGGAAAATTTGGACGGAGAGTAAAGAAGGAAAAGGGTCTGTATTTTATTTTACCCTGCCATGTCAGACGGAATATAAAGAAAAAAAGATTGCTGTAAATGAAGGTTAGTCATGAAACTTCTGAACTAAAAATATGGATTACCTAGGATGTTAAAGTATCAGAAATATTATCCATATTAATGGTTTAAGTTAAGAGTAAAAAAGTATGTAGATTCCTAATAGGCTTTAAAGACTTAGAAATTTACTGTAATAATACTGATATTGATTTAATTCTGATGGATATAAAAGTACTGGAACTAAATAGAGATGAAGCAAACCCAATAAATCCAATGATTTAGCAAAGGATATCTAAAAATGGCACAGACAGGTTAGTCTTGGATACTGATAAAGAAAGTTCAATTGAAGTAGGAGGTAGCGACTATTTGTTTAAAAAACAAAATTAAAGTATGCTTAGCAATACAAAAGTACTTTTAAAAACAAAACCTACCCATCATAAAATAATTACGGCTTTAATCTACATTAAAGCAATCAGAATTGTTATGTCCTTTTAATATGAATGTCATAAAGGCGTATTATAGGAACAAGTTACAAAAGAAAATGGGTGTTAAATTTCTAGTAATAAACGAAAAACGAACACTTATTACTATTCTCTAGTACTTTGTATTAAAATTAAATGTACAAAAAAGGATAGCGTTTAAGAAGAAAACATTTCTCTTAACTATTTATTTTTAGATTTTAAACAAAACAGGTGATAAAAATCACCCATTAATTTTGTCTTTTATTCAATTATTTATTAGATTTTTGTAAATCATTACAGTCTCCCCCTTTTTATAAAGCTTAAATTAATAGAATAAAAATGTTTAGACTATGAAATTATTAAAAATAATACCAATCCTAGCAATGATGATGCTTGGAATACTAACAAGTTGCGAGTCGGAGGATGATACGGTTGTTATGACAGCTACTCCAGATTTAAATGCAAAAGAGCAAGTTTCTACTCAAGCTAGAACTTCAGAGTTAGAAGTCGTAAACTTAGGTCTTGCCGAAGATTTTGCCATTCTTACCAAATCAGGAATTACCAATGTTTATGAATCTGCTATTACAGGAAATGTAGGAACAAGTCCAATAACGGGTGCTGCACTTTTATTAACATGTGGTGAAGTATCGGGAACTATATTTACAGTTGATGCTGCAGGTCCAATTGCTTGTAGAGTAACAGATGCTCCAGGCCTTACAACAGCTGTTGGAGATATGCAAGCGGCGTATACAGATGCCGCCGGACGCTCTAATCCAGACCATTTAAATTTAGGAGCTGGAATTATCGGAGGATTAACGCTAGAACCGGGACTTTATACTTGGGGAAGTACGCTTTTAATACCAACTAACATAACCCTTGATGGAGGCCCTAATGATGTTTGGATATTCCAAGTTGCAGGAACTTTTACGATGAGTTCTGCGGTTAGAATGACGCTCACCGGGGGAGCTAATGCCAATAATATTTTTTGGCAAGTTTCAGGAGCGGTTACCTTAGGTACAACAAGTCATTTTGAAGGAACCCTATTAGGTGCAACCTCAATTGCTGTGCAAACGGGTGCTACTGTTAACGGAAGGTTGCTAGCACAAACAGCGGTAACATTGCAAATGAATACTGTAACTTTACCCTTAGAAGAGGAAGTAGAAGAGGAGTTAGGAGTAACTTGTGAAAAAGCTAGTTTAGACGGTTATTTCGAATATATTGGTGTACTTGAACAAGTCATTTATACAAAAAATAAAGGAAAAAAACAAATTACTATAGGAGCATATTATGGAGGCATTTCAATAGGATACAGTAAGAACTCTCAAGAATGGGAGTTTATAGTTTATGGAAATAATTTGGATTGTGATGGTGGTCCTATACTACCTTGTGATAACGTAGATAGTTGTCAATTTCAATTTACAATTTCTGCAGAGGATGCCGCACTATTAATAGATGAAGCTTTAAATTCAGAATTACCTGTAGATGACAGGTCTGATTGGTAATAAGTAAAAATATTTTAATTAATTATTTAAGTCCTGCTTCGGTGGGACTTTTTTATACCTTCTAATTTAAAAAATGAGTTTCATCATTAAGCATGAGTTATTTTAAGAAGATAGTAGGTAAAAAAATTAAGGTTAATTAAAATCATACGTCAGTATTTCCAAAACAGCTATTATTAGCCTTCTTATGTCTCTATTTTAAAATAAAAGAGGGCCTGCATGAATACAGGGGTTTTTACTGGAGTTCTAAAAAGTAATTAGGAGTATAAATTGGTTTTGGGTTTTCGGAGTTTGTTATAAATCTCAAGGGACACTATTAAATTTTTATGAGAAATATTAAGCGTGCTGCTCACCTTTATTAATTATTTTACTACAAAAAGCAGTTTTAAAAAAACAAGTATCTTCTATTTTGATATAACTATTTATAAAGAAGTACATATAAAAAAAGGTTCCGCGAAAGCAGAACCTTTTTTTTAGCCTAATAGTTATTTTTAAGCTATTTATCAGTATACATAAATCTTGAGCAGTTTAAAAGCAATAACCTATCGCCCGCCACTGCAATATTACAAAGAACCGTACATGTGAATTTCAGAAATAAATCGTTTCATTTCAAAACTATTTTGTTCTAAAAGACCTTTTAAGTATTAGAAGATTCAAAAAATTATTTCATACTCAAAAATGAAAAATTATATTTTAGTCCAAAATTGACAAAACTGTTGCTTAAATTTCCTCCTTTTGCTTTTACATAACCCAGAGCACTTCTTATACTTAAGGTATTTGTTATTTTATAATCAATACCAAGGCTTGGTTTAATAATAAGACCCTCACCGGTACTTATATTTCCACCACCAGCAGCACCAGCTAAAACCTGTGCGAAAAAAGTACTGTGTGATGTATTATTTGTTTTAATACCTGCACCAATGAGACCCTCTCCATAAGCGCCTGCATTGCCAAAATTAGCAAAGGAGGTCTGACCTGCTAAAAAGAGGTTTTTGCTGATATCAAAATTAATTTGCAAGGACATTTGATGCATATCTTCAGTAGGATTGGTCATTCTTATTGCATCAAAATACCAATCTTGTTTTAAAATAACTTCAATACCTTTAAATTTACCCTTGTTAAAAGTTTTTTCCTTAGAATAACTTCCATTTCTTTCTACATAATATTTTAAACCGATACCATAATTTGAGGTAGAGAGAAGGCTACTTGGCGTGAATAAATACCCTTTATTTAAGGAGATATAAAAACCACTAAATAGTTGTTGTTCAATAGAAATATCAGGATGTAGTAAAAACCCTCCGTCAGAATCTACACCACCGCCACCTCCGGCACCTAAACCGAATTTAGCTAAGATATTTGTCTTATTATTGTTGAAATAAAAATGATATCCAGCTCCTAAAAAAACATCCATATAACCGCCTCTAATGCCACTGTAAGCTCCATCTACTTTTAAAAAGGCAAACCAATTTCTTGTCAAATAATTTCCAAACTCAAAACCAGCCAATCTTATTGTTTTTTCTTTTAGAGGTCCTTCACTTTTGACCTCTAAATTATTAAAGTGAACTAAAAAAGAAGTTTTTTTAGTTTCTTGTTTCCAAGAGGAGTTGTTTAAAACTTGGGATGTAAAATTAATTTCGGAATTTTTATAATTTGAGTATTTAAAATCTAAAGGAATTTCTAAAGCCACATTTAATTGATTTCCTTTGATAAGTCCAGCATCAAAAAAGTTGACGTAACTCCAACCTGTATTTACAGAAAAATGGTTGAAATTATAGCCCAAATTAAAGTGTGGTAAAATAAATGCACCACCACCATCTGGAGCTCCAGCGCCACCACCGCCACCAAAGTGGAAACCCGTATCTATATATAATTTTTCATTTATATATTTTTGATATCCTGCATTGATGCCCATAGTAAAAAACCCACCTCTTTTACCATTTACAGCGCCATAAATTCCAACACCTGTGTAGAAAGATTTATTTAAAAAAATATTATAATGAATGCCAGAAAACCCCATATTTGGCTCATTTATGATGCTTGTTTTAGGCATGTCAATAGAAAGAAAATCAATTTTAATAAACCCTTTTTGAGTCTTCATTTCTGGAATATTTTCAGTTTGTGACACTGAAGAATAACCGCAGAACAACACTAAAATTAAAGAAAATAAGTTTTTCATAGGTTTATTTTAAAAAACAGTCTCGTAAATATAATTTATCTTTTTTTAATACTAATAATTACGGTTTTAGATGCGGGTGTATTACTTATTTTAGCAACACTTTTAAGCGGAACTAAAACATTTGCTTCAGGGAAATAGGTCGCTGTGCATTGTTTGGGTATGTCGTAACCCACCACTAAAAAACCTTTTGCAATTCTTTTCTCATCCTTAAAATGACTCGTTAAATCAACCAAATCTAATTGTTTTAAGTTTTGTGTTTTCATGTCTTCTTTATTCATAAAAACAACTCTTCGTTCATTTAAAACACCTCGGTATCGGTCGTCTAAACCGTAAATAGTCGTATTGTATTGGTCATGTGTTCGAATGGTCATCATAATAAATTGATTGCTTTCTAACCTTAAATCAGAGGGTTCATTTAATGTAAAGTTTGCTTTTCCTGAAGCAGTAGCAGCGTAGTTATTTTCTCTTGCATTGTTGGGTAGATAAAAGCCACCTTTTATGCGAACACGTTTATTATAATTTTCAAACCCAGGAATGGTCGCTTCAATCTTCAAGCGAATCAAATCGTAATTTGAGGCGAATCCTGTCCAATCTGTTTTGGTGCTTTTTAAAGTCGCATTTGCCAAACCAACAACAATGGCAGGTTCACTTAATAATTTTTCAGAATGTGGTTTTAAATGCCCACGAGATTGATGCACAATTCCCATAGAATTTTCTACCGTAATAAATTGCGCTCCCGAAGTCTGAATGTCTTCTTCCGAGCGACCTAAACAAGGTAAAATCAGTGCTTTTTTTCCATGAATTAAATGACTTCTATTTAATTTTGTTGAGATTTGAACGGTTAACGTACAGTTCCTTAATGCCGCTGCAGTAAATTCTGTGTCTGGTGTTGCAGAAACAAAATTACCACCCATTCCAACAAATATTTTTGCCTTTTTTTGATGCATTGCTTCAATAGAAGCAACCACATCTAGGCCATGTTTTCTTGGGGCTTTAAAACTGAATTCTTTTTCTAAATGGTCTAAAAAGGAGGCAGATGGTTTTTCCCAAATCCCCATAGTCCGATCTCCTTGTACATTAGAATGCCCGCGGACAGGGCAGGTTCCTGCACCTTTTTTTCCAATACTTCCTTTTAATAATAGAATATTTACCAACTCACGAATATTATCTACTGCATTTTTATGCTGTGTCAAACCCATTGCCCAACAAATAATTATTTTTTCATTGTTGATAATAAGTGTGGTTGCTTCTTTTATCTTCTCTAATGAAATACCTGTTTGTGGTAGCAATTCTTGAATTGAATAATTGTCGAGAGCTTTTAGCATTTCTTCAATACCAGCCGTTTTTTTATTGATAAAATCATGATTAAAAATACTTCCAGGATGTGCTATTTCCTTTTCTTTCATCAATTTTAAAATGATTTTTAACAATGCTACGTCACCATTGATTTTAACTTGTAAAAATAAATCCGTTAAATCTTGTCCAGAGCCAATCCATTTTAACGGATTTTGAGGATCTTTATAATTCATCAAACCAACTTCTGGTAAGGGATTTACAGTAATTATTTTACCGCCATTTTTTTTAGTTTCGCTTAAAGCAGTTAACATTCTTGGGTGATTGGTTCCTGGATTTTGTCCCATAACAATCACTAAATCGGCATGATTAAAATCATCTAAAGTAACAGAACCTTTTCCAATTCCTAATGTTTCTACAAGGGCAGCACCACTAGACTCATGGCACATATTAGAACAATCTGGCAAGTTGTTAGTCCCAAATTGACGAACAAATAATTGATACAAAAAAGCAGCTTCATTACTTGTTCTTCCTGAGGTGTAAAACAGTGCTTCGTCAGGAGAATCTAAGCTATTTAATTCCTCTCCAATCATAGAAAAAGCAGCTTCCCAAGAAATTTCTTCATAATGATCTTTTCCTTCAGGCAAATACATAGGTTGCGTAATTCTTCCACTTTTACCAATTTCATAATCTGATAATTTAGAAAGTGCGGCAACAGAATGCGTTGCAAAAAAGAGCGGAGAAACTTTATTTTTAGTAGCTTCTTCAGCAACAGCTTTTGCACCGTTTTCGCAATATTCTGCTAAAAAAGCACGTTTGGCATCTGGATCTGGCCATGCGCAGCCTGGGCAATCAAAACCATCTTTTTGATTGATGTTCTTTAACAGACGAATACCTTT
>ENA-ORXF01000825-ORXF01000825.1-marine-metagenome-genome-assembly--contig:-NODE-825-length-21078-cov-10.351126_pt1 | contig 21078 bp, 13 predicted proteins | sample MGYA00237864_ERZ511476 | MGnify/ENA primary metagenome ERZ511476 (study PRJEB26306, sample SAMN06343908) | marine metagenome | isolation source: coastal waters | place: Atlantic Ocean: West Antarctic...
AGAATAGACAATGAATGATCTATTAAAAGAAGCAATCGCTGATGCTAAAGCTGTTAGAACAACCGCTCTTGCAAATGCAAAACTTGCTCTTGAAGAAGCTTTCACTCCAAAACTTCAATCTATGTTATCAGCTAAAATCCGTGAGGAAGCTGAATACGATATGGATGAAACTATGAGAGGTGATGATATGGAAGAAGGCGAAATGAGAGACGAGTCCATGCGTGAAGACGAGCATGAAATGGACGAAATGGACCACGAAATGGAGACTGAAGGTCACCATGAAATGGAAGAAGACGAACATAGCATGAGAGACGAATCAATGCGTGAAGATGAACATGAAATGGATGTCCCAATGGACGAAATGGAAGACGAAATGGATGTCCCAATGGACGAAATGGAAGACGAAATGGGTACTGAAGGGCACCATGAATCAGATGATCTTGAACTAGAATCAATTATCAGAGAACTTGAAGGTGAGATCGAAGAAGACGAAATGGAAGAACCAGAAATTTCAGAATCTAATGACACATCATCAGCAATTGGAACAGGTGACAACAAACAACCTGCACCACAAGCAGCTACTGATAATACTGATGATCCAGAGGGTACTGGCGTTGATACGTTAGCAGAATCTGAAGACGGTATGGAAGGTGAATCTGAAACTTTAGACACTTTAACAGAAGAAGATGACGAAATCGATTTAGAAGAAGTTATCAAATCTCTAAGAGAAGAGGAAGAAGAATTAGAAGAATCAGAAGACGGTATGGAAGGTGAATCAGAAACGATTAACAACCTTACTGAAAAGCTTAAAGAATCTTACTCAGTAGTAAAATTCTTAAGAAGCAAAATCAATGAAGTTAATTTACTAAATGCTAAATTGTTATTTACTAACAAATTATTTAGAAATGGTCAATTAACAGAAGGACAGAAGTTAAAAGTAATTGAAACTTTTGACAGAGCTAAATCAACTAGAGAAGTTAAGTTAGTTTATACTACCTTAGCAGAATCTAGAGTTGCACCAAGAAAAACGAAAAAAGCTGTTAGAGAAGGATTTGCATCTAAAAGAGTTGCATCTACAAGACCTTCAAAATCAGTAATTAACGAAGGTGCACTTTTAGCTAACAGATTTCAAAAATTAGCCGGATTAATAAAATAACAGGAGAAAGGAAACATGGCAAGACAAACAACTGTTGGAAGCATCTTAGCTAATACTAGTAATTCTCACAAAGCACAATTATCTGAAACAAAAGGAATTGTAAGCAAGTGGAACAGAACTGGTTTATTAGAAGGATTAGACAACGAATACGAAAAGCATGGTATGGCAATATTGCTAGAAAACCAAGCTAAACAACTTATCGACGAAGCATCAAGAACTGGTACATCAACTAACTCAGAAGAGTGGTCAGGTGTTGCATTACCATTAGTTCGAAGAGTGTTCGCCGAGATCGCAGCAAAGGAATTTGTTTCGGTTCAACCTATGAATTTACCTTCAGGTCTAATTTTCTACTTGGATTACAAGTATGGAACTGATGACTCAAAAGGATTCACAACTACCTCAGGTAAAGATTCACAAAAAGACTCAGTCTTTGGTGAAACTGATGCTACCGGTGACCCTACAGAAGGTCTTTACGGATCAGGTCGTTATGGATACTCAATTAACTTTGTATCTTCATCTAATTCAATTCTTGCAGCTACAGGATCGTTAACAGGTGATATGTATAACTTTAATACAGTATTCTCTCAATCTTATGCTGGTCAATTCGGTTTAGGTGGAGCAGTATATAATGTACTTATTCCATTATCAGGTGTAACAGAATCATTAGCTACAGGAACTACTTATGACCTAGATGCAGTTAAATCATGGAAATTAAATCACTCAACTACTGATGCAGTAAAAGCTCAGTTTAGTGAATTTACACAATTAACTAATGCAGCTGGTACTGAAGTAACTAGAGATGCAGCAACTCACGTTAGATTTGTAGCTTCTGGTTCAAATGGTGCTGGTGTTGGTGCAGGTATGATTAAAACTACTTTTGGTGTTAAATTCCCAGTATTACCAACTGATACTACAAGAGGTGACTTTGAGGATGGTAAAGCAGGACAGCCAAGAGATACAGACAACCTTGAGATTCCAGAAATTAATTTGGAAATGAAGTCTATTGCAATTGTTGCTAAGACTAGAAAACTTAAGGCTGTATGGACTCCAGAGTTCGCGCAAGATCTTAATGCTTATCACTCAATTGATGCTGAAGCTGAATTAACTTCTATGTTATCTGAATACATCTCTCAAGAGATTGACTTAGAGATTTTAGACATGTTAATGAACAATGCATTAGTTGAAGAAAATTGGTCAGCTATAGTAGGTGAAAAATACGATGGTAACAACGTATTCGCAACTGCTAATACAGGTGAAGCTTACAACCAAGGTACTTGGTTCCAAACTTTAGGTACGAAAATACAAAAAGTTTCGAATAAAATTCACGCTAAAACAATGCGTGGAGGTGCTAACTGGTTAGTTTGTTCTCCAGACGTTGCAACTATCTTAGAATCAATTCCAGGATATGCAGCATCAACAGATGGAAACCAATCATCATTTGCAATGGGTGTTCAGAAAGTAGGGCAATTAGCAAACAGATTTACTGTTTACAAAAATCCTTATGTACAATCTAACACTATCTTAATGGGCTTTAGAGGTACACAATTCTTAGAAACGGGTGCAGTATATGCTCCTTATGTTCCATTGATTATGACTCCTTTAGTTTATGATCCTACAAACTTCACTCCACGTAAAGGTGTTATGACACGTTACGCGAAGAAAATTGTAAGACCAGAATTTTATGGTAAAATCAACATTAGAGGGTTACATACTATCTAATAGATTTCACATTTATTTAAGAAAAGACCTCATTTATTTGAGGTCTTTTTTTTTTGGTTAAGCGTATATACGACTACTTATATAAAAGTTTTAGGAGATTATATGTACAAAGACAAGCCAAAGAACAACAAGAAGGGATATCGTTTCAAGCTATCATTAACTCAAGAACAAAAGACTGCAAAAGCGGAGATATTGCAAAATGATGTATCCGTTATAGTAGGTAAAGCTGGTAGTGGTAAGACATTGCTTGCATGCCAAATTGCCTTACAAGCTTTACTTGAAAAGCAAGTTAATAGAATAGTAATAACGAGGCCAACTATATCTAAAGAAGATATAGGACACCTACCAGGTAATATTAAAGAAAAGATGGACCCTTGGGTAGCACCTATCTATGGTAACATGTACCAGTTGTTACGTAAGGAGCGCATTGATGAAATGGTTGCTAGAGAACAGATAGAGATTGTTCCAGTATCTTATATGAGAGGTAGAACTTTTACCAATTCAGTAGTATTAGTAGATGAGTGTCAAAATCTTGATAACGCTCAAACTTTAATGATCTTGCAACGTATTGGTAGAGATTCAAAAATGTTTTTCTGTGGTGATGTAGGTCAAGTCGACTTAAAACGACAGAGGGATAGTGGTTTAGCGTTTCTATCATCTATTAAACGGGTTAAAGGTATACATACGATTGAGTTATTAGAAAATTACCGACACCCTATTCTTAAAGACCTATTAGAAGTATACGAAAACTTCCCTTCTTCTTAGGTTCCTTCATATTTATATATGATAAACTATAATCATATTTTAAGGGAATTTTTATGGCACGATTAGATATTCAGATTTGGCCCGGAAGCGGGAGTATAAGTACAGTTAGTGGAAGCACACCTTTTGGGTTATATGATAACGATTCAATTTATGTATCTGAGAGCTTAAAGGTAGCTGATTTCTGTGCTAAAAAGTTAGGTTACCCTATCACCGACATTGAAATGCAAGATATTCAATTCTATGCATGTTTTGAAGAGTCAGTAACTGAGTATGGTGCACAAGTAAATCAGTTTCGTATACGTGAAACTATGTTGGATGTAAAAGGGTATTCAACCGGAAGTTCATTCACAGGAAAAAACATAACATCAACATTAGGGGCTCAAATAGCTATTGCAGAGAATTATGGAACTGAAGCTGGTTCCGGAGGTAATGTATCTTATAAATCGGGATCTGTAACTTTAAAGAAAAACGAGCAAGATTATAATCTTCAAAAATTGTGGGCAAATGATAATGAAGAAGGTAAACGGATAGTAGTAACTAAAGTATTTTTTGAAGCTACACCAGCTATAACTAGATTTTTTGATCCTTTTGTAGGTACAGGTATGGGCTCTCAGCAAATGTTAGATGGATTTGGATTTGGAGGAATGTCACCAGGGATTAATTTCTTATTAATGCCAGTGTATGCAGATGTATTACGTATGCAAGCAATTGAGTTCAATGATCAGATAAGAAAATCAGCATACAGCTTTCAATTACGTAATAATGAGTTAAAACTATTTCCTAGACCAGGATCATCCGGAGGAAAGGTTTGGTTTGAATATTACGTAGAAGCAGAACGAAACGATCCTCTACGAACTAATGATTATGGAAACAACGGTGAGGGGGTAATTAGTGATTATAGTAATGTACCACTAACTAACTTAACATACAAAGAAATTAATAGTGTTGGAAAGCAGTGGATATGGAAGTATGCAGCAGCATTAGCTAAAGAACTATTAGGTGCAGTAAGAAGTAAATTCGGAACTATACCTATTCCAAATTCAGAAGTAAGTTTAGATGGATCTACTCTAAAATCTGAAGCAGCAACAGAAAAAGAGTATTTACTTACTCAGTTAAGGGAAACATTAGAAGCAACAAGCAGGACAAAACAGTTAGAGATGAAGCGAGAGGAATCAGAAAATCTTCAACAATCATTAAACCGTGTACCATTAAAAATTTATATAGGATAATTATGCCACTATTTTCAGGAGCAAGAGATATTAGTTTATTTGAAAAACTTAATGAAGAACTCATTAATAGTGTTATTCAAACCGAAATTTATTTTTATAAATTAGTTATAGATGAAACTGGTGATAATGTATACGGTGAAGGTACAGATAAAAGGTATTATGCAGGAATAAAGCTGCCAACGTTAGTTGATAGAAGTAATCAAAGTTACGTTGAAGAAGCTTATGGAGTTGATTTACAGCAAGCTGCAGTATTCTCTTTTTTAAGAAAAGAGTTTACAAAGATATCTTTAGTACCTGAGGTTGGTGATATAGTTGAATGGGATAAAGCATATTTTGAAATAGATTCAATGGTAGATAATCAAATAATTGGTGGTAAGGATCCAGATTACTCGTTAACTGGTGGCGAGCATGGTAGCTCACACTCTATAATATGTACAACACATATGACTAGAATGAGTAGATTAAATATAGAAGATGTTAGGTATGGCTCTAATACTTCTGAATACTCGTTTCCTAAAGGAATATAATTATGGCTAGAAACACACCTATATCAACCCTTCATAGATTTCATCCAGCTGCATTTAACCCTTTAGAAACTGCAGAACCGACATCAAAAGCTTTTAGTAAAGCACCTAGATCTGCTAAACTGGTGAGACGTGAGTCACAGATACGCAGAGATATTGATACAAATAACGGTATTAGTATTACCTTATATGATATTGATTTTGCAATTAAGCGGTATATAGAGCAGGTAATAAACCCTTACATTCTAGAGAACGGCAGAAAGGTACCTGTACCAGTTCAGTATGGTTCACCAGAAAAATGGACATCAATGCAAAAATTAGCTGCTTTGAAAGATGGAAAATCAAAAAGTAATTTCCCTTTAATTGTGTACTCAAGAACTAATGTAAGTAAAAATACAGAATTAGCTAAATTAAATGTATTTAGTGGTCGTGAAGATCAGATGATGGATCACTTTATTAACCGGTACTCGGAAATAAATAAATATGATAAATTTTCAACCCAAATTGGTAGGCAACCGAAGAGGGAGAGGTATTCCATGATTGTACCTACTTTTGTAGATATATCATATAATATACAAATATATTGTGATTATATTGAACAGATAAACGGTATAAATGAAATGTTTTGGGATCATCAAGGAAAGGCTTGGGGAATAGAGTATAAGTTTATGACTGCATATTCATCAACTGACCTAAGTACAACAGTACCATCAGATGGTGACAGGCTAGTAACAAGTAATATTGATCTAAATGTAAAAGCAGGTCTAATATCTAAAGATAAAGATATGCAACCTTCAACAGGTAAAAACATTACATCATACAATATTGCATTTAAAACAAGAACGATAAGTGATATAAATAATATAAGTGATTTTCTATAAAATACATATTTATATAGGATAGATACTATTAGGGAAAGATATGGCTAAACCAGGCGATTTAAGCAGCAAAAAAATAAAGAATTCATATAAAGCGATCGTGCAACACGATGGTGCAACCTCTAGGTTGTATGATGGTACAGGTTCACGTGTTAACAGCATTGATGTACCGAGAATTACTGCAAGTAATGCATCTCTCGCTAACATACAAGATCTACAGCACCTAACTGTCTCAAGAGTTCAAATAGATACACATTTATCAGTTTCTGGTTCAACCTTTTTAGGGGATGATTGTGGAACTGATCAAGTTAAGGTAGTTGGAAATACCTGGATAACAGGCTCACTGACCGTATCAGGATCATGTCAAGGATCTTTTAGAAGTATAGGTCAAGCTAAATTTATTTATTTAGATAATCCTGGTATTGAAGATCAAAAACCTGCTCGTGTTACTCGAGGGATGGTAAAGGGTAAATATAATGTACCTCGATTTGGTGGTGAAGTAGCTGCCTTAGATGTATATGGAAATGCAGTTATTACAGGTTCCCTTATAGTAACTGACACAGTATTTGCTCAAGAATTTCATTCTGAAACTGTATCGCAATCAATAATATTTACAAGTGGTTCAACTAAATTCGGTGGCGACTTTAATGATACAATGACTGTTACTGGAAGTATTTTTCAATCCGGATCAGATGTTTATTTTTTAAATGGCATTGGTATTGGAACCACCGGTAGTTTAAAAACTGGTACATTTGATGAACCAGGTCAAGATAATCCTGTAGAGTTTACGCATCTACTGACAATATCTGATCCAGGACATAACGGGTTACAGTATAAAAAAGGTAAACTTATATATGCCGGGTATGGTAGTAAAAATGCAACCCATGTATCTGCAAGTGATACGGTAAGGGTAAGAGATTATTCAGCTGGTACAGTAGGTGACGATGTATTTGTAATCTCTCAAGTATCTAAATCTGTATTTTTCTCAACTAATGATGAATATAATGTTGGTATAAGTGTACCGTCTGGTTCAAATTCACAAGTAGATCAAAAACTTGTAGTAAGCTCATCATCAGATACAAGAGTAAAAATAGAATCTGCAACTAAAGCCACATCAGCATCTTTATATTTAGAATCCGGTCAAGGAGTTTGGGAGCTAGCAGTAGCATCTAGATCGGCTGCAGAAGAGAATATGCTTGAAGAGTCGTTAGTATTTAGAACGCGTAATTCAAAAGCTATTCATAGTGCATGGAGTGCTAACGGTACTTATGCTGAATCACTTAGATTGAACAATTTAGGTAAAGCAGGATTTAATATACCGTACGATACAGCAACTTATGAACTCAACCAGCAAGTTACTGTAAGTGGTTCCTTAAATATAATTCAAGGAAGAACTATAGATATAAATTCAGGTACATTCCATAACTCAGATAATACAAACGGAATTTACTTCAACAATCAGAAAATGATATATGTTTCTGGTTCAGGTGCAGCTACAAGTATATTCTTAGGTGTAGCCGCTGGTGGTGTAGCTACAGCTACTGATGGTCACGCTAATATAGGATTTGGTTACCAGTCAGGTATGTCTTTAACTAGTGGTCATCGGAATGTACTGATAGGGGATAATGCTGGTAAAGCAGTAAGTACAGGTGATGCGAATGTGTTCATAGGAGAAGCTGCAGGACTAAAAGCTACTACCGCTGAGAATTGTATTGCAATTGGGACTGGTGCATTATATAACACAGTAGCTGGTGCCCAAAGTAATATTGCTATTGGACATATGGCTATAAAAACTGGTGTAGCTACTGGTGATTATAACACTGCTATAGGAACTCTAGCTTTAGAAGATTTAACTACAGGTGCAGATAATGTAGCAATTGGTAGTTCAGCAGCTTTAAACTTAACTACTGCAACTGATTCAATTGCAATCGGACACGATGCAATGTCAGGTGGTGTAACCACAGGTAACACTAACATAGGGATAGGTAAAACTACCTTGAACAGTTTAATAGCAGGTACAGGTAATATTGCTTTAGGTAGAAGTGCTGGAAAAGCAATGGTTGACAACGAACATAATATTGCTATTGGTCATCACGCACTTTATACATCAGCTGGAACTGCAGATAAAAATATTGCTATCGGTTACAATGCAATGAAGGGATCTCTTGTAACTGGAGCTGATAATATTGGTATTGGTCAACTAGCATTAGATGCATTGTTAGGAGGAGCCAACAATATTGCATTGGGTAAACAAGCTGCAGAAGAGTTGACAACAGGTTCAGATAATATTGCACTTGGATTAACTGCAATGGGTGCAGGTATTACTACAGGTGATAGAAATATTGCTATTGGTAAACTATCTTTGAATACAGTAACTGGTGGAGAAGATAATATAGCAATAGGGTACCGAGCTCTAAGAGATACACAAGCAACTGCAGCAAGAAATGTTGCTATAGGGTATCAAGTTGCATATGATGGCGTACTCACTGGTGTAGATAACATAATAATGGGTACTGATGCAGCAAATGCTGCAACTTCATTAACTGAAAATATAGTTATTGGGCATAAAGCAGTAGAAACTGGTGTCATGACAGGTGATCATAATACAGTAATTGGTCCAAGAGCTGCACAAATTATAACATCTGGAGCGGATAACGTAATAATAGGTGGTTCTGCTGGAGTATCAGTAAATACAAACACAAAAAATGTTTTAATAGGATCAGGTTCTGATGCATCTGCTGGTTTAGATAATGCGTATGCAATTGGAACAGGTGCTTCTGTAGCTCAAGCTGATTCATTAATACTAGGTGGTCAAACTGGTAAACGGTTTAGAACTGCAATAGGAGGTATAACGAAACCAAATGCAACTTTAGAAGTATCTGGAACGATTAACGTAACAGGTTCAGCTGTATTCTCAGGATCAGCAACTAATGGTTTAGGTCATGAAGGTCATACATTGAAAACTATCGGTACTACTGTAATGTCAGGTACCTTAAACAATGAGCACTTCAGAAAAATGAGAGCTCTTGAAGTATCCGGTACTACAAGTTTTCATGGTAATATGTTTATAACTGGTAATCTATTTGTATCTGATATTGTAGTTGCTCAAGAGTTTCACACTGAATTTGTATCAGCTTCTATAACATTCTCGTCTGGCTCTAATAAGATGGGTGATACTAATGATGATATGCAAATGATGACAGGCTCACTGCGAGTTTCAGGGTCAGGAGCTCACTACTTTATGGGTAAACAAGACTCATCAGGTGTAGGTCCAGGTGCAGGTGGTTCTGGAAATGCAAAAGTTGGTATCAATACAATGGCTCCTGCATATGAATTAGAAGTTGCTGGTGACGTAGGTATTGATAGATTTATATACCACTCAGGTGATACAGATACACATTTACTATTTAGTAATACAGATAAATTAAGATTATCAGCTGGTGGTCATAGATTATCAGTATCAGGATCAACTAATAATAGTAAAGTAGTAATTAACGAGAGCAAAGGTGAGATGAACTTCCAGATACAGGGACTCACGCATGCTGGTAGTTTAGATGAGGAAAATGTATTATTTGTATCAGGTGGAGCTTTAATTACTGAAAACTCTGCTACTCAGAGAGGTTCAGTCGGTATACGTACCTCTAACCCTACTAAAGCATTGACTGTATCTGGTTCAATTAGTGCAAGTAATGATCTATACGTTCTAGGTGACGGTACATTTGGTACTGCAACTGTGAATATTAAAGCTAACGGACAACTTACTGCATCTAGTAATATATGGGCAAGTGGAATTGGTAGTTATATTAGTTCAAGTACATTAAGAGTTCAACATCTAACCGCCTCCAGAGTAACTGCAAGTGTGGTAAGTGCAAGTCTTATGGTTGTAGCTAAATCAGGTAGTTTTCTGAATTTAGTTGTGACAGGTTCAGGTGCAGCTGGATCAGGATCATTTGGTAGGATAGATGTTGATAGAATTCGAATTCATAATCATGAGATAGTGGATGGAGCTGGGTTAACTGTAGATGGATTAACTACTATTTTAGGAACTGCAGGGCAGAACGATCAACCAACAGTAATGCACGGAAATCTTACTGCTTCTAATGCATGGTTCAGTGGATCAGGTGGTAATATATCTGCATCTACAATGACACTTACTAACAATTTAACAATAATGGGTAATATATCAGCTACTCATATAACAGCATCCGGTGAAATAAGTTCAAGTAGTACAGGTTCATTTGCATACTTAAGAGTAGCAGCTAATCCAGTACCTGCAGCATCTAATAATGTAGTAATAGCTGAGTTTGTAGGAGATTCAGATTCACTTATAATTAAGAATGAAGCAGAAGGTGACTATTCAATTGGTAATGGTGCACAAGACAATAAAATTGTATTTAGAGATGGAACTGGTGGATTAGATTTCTATTATAATAACTTAAATTTAATGGCTCTTACTGAGCATGGAGTTGGTATATCTGCTACTAACTCTACAGTAAATAACGCAGCTGGACAAACACTTCAAGTCCGTGGTAATATATCAGGTTCAGGAGCATTAACTGTTCAAGGGTCAGGATCGTTTGGAGGTCACGTTACAGCATCAGGTAATATAAAATCAGCAGGTGATATAAGCGCAAGTGGGACTGGTTATTTTGGTAATGTTTACGCTCCAGGAAATATAAGTTCAAGTATAACTGCAACAGGTTCGTTTGGTGATGGTAGATTTATAAGTCGTGTTGGTATAGGAACAAATACACCAGATTGCAGCCTTGAAGTAGATGCTGCAGCAGATAATTTAATTGCAAGATTTAATTCAACAACTAATGAAGACATTACAAAGGGAATAAGAATTAATGCCCCAGATGCTGGTGGAACACAAATATATATGGATCTTGTAGTTGATCCTGTTGGAGATAAAGTAGGAATCGGAATTGGTACAGCTGGTGGTAATTTACCAATTGGAGATGCTAATCTTGATAATGCAGAATTGGTAATAGATTCTTCTGGTAATATTGGTATAGGAACATCTTCACCAACTGAAATATTAACAGTAGAAGGTACAATATCAGGTTCTAGTGACCTACACCTTGGACATGGTTCTGACGGAACAGGTAATATTCGCATAAGTGGTTCAGTTGCATCACGTAACTACAGATCTTTCTATATAGCAGCTGCAGGTATGACGCCATCAGTTACCAACGGTGCATCAACAGGGACTGAAGAACGTCCAGGTAACGCAGGTGGTGATCAAACATATGCAACAGTCGATTACCTTGCATTTGATGCATCAACTCAAGAAACAGCTAATTTCCAGATTGCAATGCCAGGTGAATGGGATCTTGGAACTATTAAAGCTAGATTCTATTTTATGACAAATACAGCTGATGGTGGTACAAACAAAGGTGTTGCATGGTCAATTGCTGCAGAAGCGATTAGTGATGATGCATCAATAAATAATACTTTTTCAAGCGTTGTTTTTCTCGTAGCTAACGCTCATAATGACGATGAAAAACTAGTTATATCAGAAGCAAGTAGCGCAGTCACAGTTCAAAATACACCAGCACCTTTAGATCTAATTACTTTTAGAGTAGCAAGAAAAGCAGCAGATGGTGGTGATACATATACTGGTGACGCACACCTATTAGGTGTTTCAATTCAATATCAAGAACGCGTAATTCCAGAAGCTGCATGGTAATAGGAGATAATTATGGCTTATAGATCATTCACACCATTATCTACTAGAAAAAGTCCCGCATTTCGTGGTAAATCTCTACAGCTTGATGGAGTATCAGATTTTATTGATCTTCAAGGTGAGAAATGCGGAGCTATACGTCAGGCAGCTTTCTCAAGTTTGCAAGGTCCCAATGCTTTTTGCCCTGATACACCAATGTCATGGTCATTTTGGGTAAAATTTCCCGCTTCAACTATTTCAGATGTTATATTGAATCATGTACTCGGTGGTGACATGAAGCATTTTATCTTAAAAACACATGCAGCTAACGGTGCACCTAACCCAACCTCTATAGGAACAGATTCTGAAAATGGTTACTGGTCTGGTCCTTTTCTTGGATTAGTAGGTACTTTAAGTGATGGAGCTAGAATTGGTATAGGACACGGAAATATGCATTATGGTAATGGTATCACAAAGAGAAGAATTCTTCAAAGTCAAACAACTCAAATAGTAGCAGATACTTGGTACAATATAGTAGCAACTTGGTATGGGTTTAGTGATATAAGACTGTATATAGATGGTGTAGATGAAGAAAGTGGAGGAGCTTTTATAGACCATGTACCAAATGGCTCTGGAGGAACTGGTGGTGTTCAATACCACTATCCAAATTCCTATGATATACCATTTGCACCTAATGTTAATCATGGATCAGGACATACACAAGGAGAGGTAGATGCTTACCTAGCAGCTGAATTTGAGTTTGCAGCTTATATAGGGAGAAATCAATCAGATTATCTAGCTATGACAGTACATGACGCAGTTTTCTGGGGAAATATTGCACTAGATGTAAATGATGCTATTGGTATATCATTAAGACAAAACATCGATCAAATTCAATACCATGTTAATACTAGTGATTATGATAAAGCTTTAGATATACATGCTATAGTAGATAATTTAGACTTTACAGGCGATAGTGCTAAACCAACTAATGAAACTATTACTTTAACTGATATAGCAGGTAATGATTATGTATTCAAATTTATTGGAGGAGGTCAAACCAACGGAGCTCTTCAAGCAGACGGCTCTTATGCAGTAATATATACTGGTAATAATGGGTCTAATATGGATAATCTTGCCTGTTGTGGAAATTTTGTAGCTGCAATTAACTTGGTTTGTAAGATTGGTGAATTTAATATAATTGAAGCAGCTGATAATAGTGGTAGTTTAGACATAACTCAAGGTTATGGTGGAGCATCAGGAAATACACCAATAGCTTACAGTAATACATTTGGATCTGATTATGTTAGATCTGACGGAGGAGCTGCACCAGTTAAATTCACTGGAGGTGTAGACAGACTGCATGCAGTATGGAAGTTTAGAGGAAAGCGAAATGATAGTTCTTTAGATAGTAGGTTACAGAGTACAGATAACAGGGTAAGTGAGTATCACGAGGAAGATTTTGGAAGAGCTTTAACTAGTCAAACATTATCAGGTAGAAGAACACTCTCTTACCCTGTATGGAGTTCAACTCAGAATCTAGGTTTCTTTGTAGCTTTTGATGAATGTGAATCTGATACTTTACCGGCTTTAAATAATGGTGGTACTTGGGTAAGTGAAATTCCACCTGACACAATATAATATGAAAACAACACAGTACATAATTATTACAGTAGCTGATCATACAGAATCAGAACTAGCTAGTATCGGTAATATTAGTGAGACGTTCTTATCTCATGCTAGGTATAATACTGATAAAACTAAATGCATTATGAAGATAATATCAAATAGCGAAGGTAAGTACCCATCTATTATTAATTCAATAACTAGGTATACTATAGCTGAAATAGCAGATACCTTAAAATCAGATGAATGGATAATAGTTAAGTGTTCACCTAGTTCACATACCAGCGAGCCTGGGATATTGCCATCTACATAGTAGGTAGTATAACACTATTTAGATAACATAAAACAGAGTGTTTGAGTATAAATTAGGATATTTATTAAAGACTACATCGAGGTTTAGTATGTCAATTTTATTAAAAACAAGGAGTTAAGTTATGTCAGAAGCAATTAAGTTTACATCCACAGAGATGGACAAGATTAAAGAGGTACAAAAAACGTACCAAGAAAAAACAGCAATGTTTGGACAGTTAAGTTTTCAAAAATTTCAATTAGAAAGACAACTAGACACTGCACAACAAGCTGAAACGAAGTTAAAAAAAGAAATTATTGATCTAGAGCAACAAGAACGAACACTAGTCAAGGAATTAAATGATAAATACGGCGCAGGTACATTAGATCCACTAACCGGGGAATTTAAGCCAGCCCAATCTTAAACATAGGAGTCGCTAATTATGGCAGAAAAAATCGTCAGTCCAGGTGTATTTACCAGAGAAAGAGACTTATCTTTCTTACCAGCAGCTATCGGAGAAATCGGAGCAGCTATTATAGGACCAACAGTAAAAGGTCCAGCTTTTGAACCAACTATCATCGAATCTTTCAAAGAATTCGTACAGGTGTTTGGACCTAAATCTAAAGAATCGTATGTACCTTATACAGTTGAATCGTACCTAAAAAGTGCAGGTCGTGTAACTATAGTAAGAGTCCTAGGATTAAAAGGGTACACACTTACTAATGGATTAGTAACAGTAACCGCTGATCTAGGATTACCAGCAGCTAAAGTATCTAAAACAGTAGCAGCATTTCATCCATCACAAGTTGATGATGATGCTAAATTCACTGCAACTTCAGGATCTATACTAGATGTATCAGGTTCAGGTTTTGTAATGCTTTTATCAGGTTCTGCTGCAGATTATGCTCCAGCAACTAATACTACAGTAGGTATTACAGGACATCAAATTCAAGCTCCTGTAGCAACTAAACCAAATCATGTAGGTTCAGCAGCAACAGGTGATACAGCTTATTCAATGTCATTGAATCCAGCATCTGCTAACTTTATATCAAAAGTATTTGGTAAAACACCTAAGGATAGAAAGAAACCAGTATATAGCTACGTATTCTTTAGTAACGAAGCTTCAAGATCAAATGCAAATTCTAGCCCCGCTAACGGTATAACAACTGTAACAACAAGAGGTAGAAAAACTTTAGATTTAAGTACATTATATAATACTAATAAAGATGAATATGAAGCTAGAACACCATTTGTACAATCACAGAAAATTGGTGGTAAGGTAATAGATTTATTTAAAATTCATAGACGAGCACACGGGTCAGCTACTAATTACGAATTCAAAATAGCTATCGATAATATTAGAGCAGCTGGCACAGTTGCAGGTAGTGAATACGGTTCATTCTCAATAAGATTAAGAAGTGTTGATGTAAATTCAACTATACACAGTCAACTATCACCATTTGCAAATAGCAATGATCAAGATAGAAGGCCAGAAATTATTGAGCAGTTTAACAACTTAACTCTAGACCCTAACTCACCTAATTTTATTGCGAGAGTCATTGGTGATAAGTTTCAATCTTTTGATGCTAATGGTAAAGTAACAATAAAAGGTGATTATGCTAATCTTTCAAGACATATATGGGTAGAAGTTCCTGAAGATGTTAAAGATAAAGGTATACCACCTACATTAGTTCCATTTGGTCATGCAGCATTAACTGATCCTATTTCAATGACAACCAATGGCGTAACAGCTTGTCCATCTGCATCTATTATTGGACAGACAAACCCATCAGTTAGCAAGAGAACACAAATTCTAGATAATGTATATAACAAAAACGTTTATTACGGTTTTGATTATTTAGAATCTGATAATCATAATTATTTAAAACCACTTCCAGATGAGGGTAAATCAGTTGGTAACAATGTAGCATTTAATTTAAGTAACGAGAAACAACATCCATCAGCATCTTTAGCTGGAGGCCTTACAATTACAATTACACCAGGTGGTTCTACAATTAATTTAGCTACTAAGAAATTTATATTACCTTTCCAAGGTGGTTTTGATGGATTTAATCCTTCAAGATTTGTAGGATTAGATACAAACATTTCAGCTGCAAATATGCAAGGATTTGATTTATCAACTGCAGAAAAGGATGGATCTTTAGCTTACAAACGTGCTATAAACGCAGTAAGTAATCCAGATGAATACGATATTAACATGATGGTTACTCCAGGTGCTAATCATAGACTTCACTCAGTAGTAACTACACATGCTAAAAATTTATGTGAAGAACGTGGAGATGCATTCTATGTAATGGATGCAGCTAACTATGGTGACTCAATCGCTACAGTTACTAATACAATTAAAGCTTTTGATTCCAATTATGCTGCAACGTACTATCCATGGTGTAAAATACTTGATACTGATATTAATAAACCAGTATGGGTACCACCATCAGCAGTAGTACCAGGAGCTATAGCATTTAACGATCAGGTTGCATTCGAATGGTTTGCACCAGCTGGTCTTAATAGAGGGACACTTACTGAAGTTATTGAAACAGCAGATAGAGTAACACACGAAGAGCGAGATGATCTTTATGAAGGTAGAGTAAATCCTATTGCAACATTCCCTGGTCAGGGAGTATGTATATGGGGTCAAAAAACACTTCAAGGAAGGCCATCGGCATTAGACAGAGTAAATGTTAGAAGATTATTAATTGCAGTTAAGAAGTTTATCGCATCAGCTACTAGATACTTAGTATTTGAAAATAACACTTCAGCAACAAGAAATAGATTTTTAAACATTGTAAACCCGTATTTAGAATCAATACAACAAAGACAAGGATTACATGCATTTAAAGTAATAATGGATGGATCTAATAACACACCTGATGTAATAGATAGAAATCAGATGGTAGGTGAATTATTTTTACAACCAGCTAAAGCAGCTGAATTCATTATATTAGACTTTAACATATTACCAACAGGTGCAGCGTTTCCTGAATAGAATTAAAATATAAACTCTAGGAGTATAAGAAATGGCAGAAAAAATAGTTAGCCCAGGTGTATTTACAAGAGAAAGAGACTTATCTTTCTTACCAGCAGGTGTTGCACAGATAGGAGCCGCAATTATAGGACCAACAGTAAAAGGTCCTGCGTTTGAACCTACAATTATAGAATCATTTAAGGAATTCGTACAAGTATTCGGACCAAAAACTTTAGATAGTTATGTTCCTTATACAGTTGAATCTTATTTAAAAAGTGCTGGTCGAGTAACAGTTATACGTGTGCTTGGATTAACAGGTTACACGCCGAACTTAATTGGAATTAAAGCAGTAGAATCCTCTGCTGGAAGTTTATCTTCTGCAGGAGGTACTAGTAAGTTAGTCGCAGTACTACACCCAACTCATGTTGATAGTGATGCTAAATTTAATGCTAAATTTAATGATGGTGTAGGAGAAATCTCAAACCTTTATTTCACTGGTTCAGGTGGTAATGCAACTGGTTCTTTTAGAGGATTTTTCCTTACATTATCTTCACCAGATCCTGCAGGAGGAGCAGCTGATGAAAAATTTGGATTCTTCTTTACAGGTTCGCAAGGAGTAAAAGCTCCGCAAACTAATATGCTAGGAAATGCAGCACCAACTGGAATGCCATCAGTAACTAAACAAATTAAAATGTTTATGCCATCTTCATCTACTAGTGCTAACACTACTAACCCACAAGCTGCAGTTGTTGGTGCTAAAATAAATGCACTTAACTTATCTGGTTCAATAGTACAAGTTATTGCCTCAGCTATTAATAGAATTACATCAAGTAGAGTACCAGGTGTAAAATTATTCTCTGCAAGAACATTCCAAAGTTCTTCAACTCAAGGTGGTAACTCAGGTACATTTACTTCAGGAACAATGGGAGCATTTGCTAACCTACCAGCAGCGAATTCAATAGAAGTTCGTAATAAGTTTACTGGAAATGTAGCTAATCCTCAAGTAGGGCATGATGCATCATTAACTCAACCAGTTGCAGGACCAGCTACAGCATCATTTACTATAAAGATAGGTAGTGATAGTACGTTGAATGGTTCTATTGACGGAGGTTCATTTACATTGTATTTAACTGATGATCAAGCAGGAACAGGAGTAACTACTTACTCACCACAAACAAACTTTACAACTGGTCATACTGACACAGGTAATATATTAACTTCTAATACAACTTACTCTAGTTCAATAGATACAACGAATGAGAATTGGCTTGGTAACGTATTCGGAAGAACACCTAAAGATAGATACAAACCAGTATACAATTATATGTTATTTAACTCATATGCATCAAAATCATATGCTGCAGATAGTTTAGTAACAGTAGCTGCAAATATAGCAGACAATAAATACTTGCATACATATGCAGGTAATAATGCTTATGAAGCAAGAACGCCATTTATTGTATCACAAAATTTAGGCTCTTATGCATCACCTAAAACAACTAGGTTATTTAAAGTTCATACTAGATCTCATGGATCATGTGAAAATTATGCATACAAAATCGCAATTAGTAATATTAAAGATTCAAGTGCAGTAGCTGGATCAGATTACGGTACATTTACTCTAACATTACGAAGAGTAGACGTTGATGGTACTATACATGCAGCTAACTCACCTTACCCAGCATCAGGTGACAAAGATTTAAGACCTCATATATTAGAGACTTACAGCAATCTAACTCTGGACCCTAACTCACCTAATTTTATTGCGAGAGTTATTGGTGACAGATATCAAGAAATTGATGCAAACGGTAAAGTAACAGTTTATGGTGATTATGCAAACTTAAGTTACTATATACGAGTAGAGGTACCGGAAGATGTTAAAGACCAAGGTATATCAGCTGATTTAGTACCGTTTGGATTTGAAGCTTTATCTCAACCAGTTATAGCAAATGTAGGTACTATGCCATCAGCATCACTTATTGGTCACACTAATGCAACTGTAGAAATAGGTTCAGGTGGTACAATTACTACTCACAATCTTAAGAAAACTCAAATAGCAGATAACGTTTACAATAAGAGAATTCATTATGGATTTGACTATTTAGATAAAGATAACTATAATTACTTACTACCAATACCGTCAGAAGATTCAACTGTAGGGGATAACAAGCACTTTAACTTATCACATTGTACACAACACCCATCAGCTTCTTTAGCAAATGGAGCAGAATTAACTATAACACCTGATGGAGCACTTATTAATCTATCAACTAAGCAATTTATAGTACCTTTACAAGGTGGTTTTGATGGACTTAATCCTTCAAGATTTATTGCAAAGGATAGTGATATAGTAGCTACTAATATGCAAGGGTTTGATTTATCAAACGCAGAAAAAGGTGGTTCAAAAGCTTATAAAAGAGCAATTAATGCAGTAAGTAATCCAGATGAATACGACATTAACTTAATGGTAACTCCAGGACCTAATCACAGATTACACTCAGTAGTAACTACACATGCTAAAAATCTATGTGAGGACAGAGGGGATGCTTTATATCTAATGGATGCAGTAGGGTATGATACAACAACTATATCTACAGTAACTAATACAGTTAAGCCACTTGATTCTAACTACGTAGCTACATATTGGCCTTGGGTTAAAATACTTGATACTGATAAGAATAAACCGGTATGGGTACCACCTTCTGCAGTAATGGCAGGTGTAATATCTAAAAATGATCAGGTTGCATTCGAATGGTTTGCGCCAGCTGGATTGAACAGAGGTATTTTAACTGAAGCTATTGATGTACCAACAAGATTAACGCATGCAGAGAGAGATGATCTTTATGAAGGTAGAGTAAATCCAATTGCTACGTTTAAAGAAGGAATTTGCATCTGGGGTCAAAAAACACTTCAAGCTAGACCATCAGCATTAGATAGAATTAACGTACGAAGATTATTAATAGCAGCTAAGAAATTTATTGCATCTGCAACTAAATACTTAGTATTTGAAAATAACACTTCAGCAACTAGAAATAGATTTTTAAATATAGCAAATCCATACTTTGAAAGTGTACAACAACGACAAGGGTTATATGCTTACAAGGTGATAATGGATGGATCTAATAACACAGCAGATGTAATAGATAGAAATCAGATGATTGGTGAGATATTCTTACAACCAGCTAAATCTGCAGAATTTATTATACTAGACTTTAATATTTTACCAACAGGAGCAGTATTCCCTGAATAATAACAGAAAAAAAGGATACTTTTTATATAACTACATACTTATTAATGTAGAAACAGAATAAACGAGGAGAACAAATGGCACAATTAATCGACCCAACTGAAGCAATGTTCACGGCATTTGAGCCGAAGCAAGCAAACAGGTTTATAATGTATATGGACGGTGTTCCATCATACTTAATTAAAAAAGTAAACAGACCTTCAATAACTCAAGGTATTGTACCACTTAATCATATTAACACAACAAGACACGTAAAAGGTAAGTCGGTTTGGGGTGATATATCTATGGTTCTTCACGATCCTATCGTACCTTCTGGTGCTCAATCTGTAATGGAGTGGGTACGTTTACACCACGAATCAGTAACAGGTAGAGATGGATATGCAGACTTTTACAAAAAAGATTTAACAATCAATGTACTTGGTCCTGTAGGTGACAAAGTTGAAGAATGGACACTTAAAGGTGCATTCATTACAGAAGCTTCGTTCGGTGATCTTGCTTGGGATACTCCTGATGCAGCATTGGAAATAGCTTTAACGTGTAAAGTAGATTACTGCGTATTACAATACTAATAATATTATAATATATTACAAATTTAAAGGAGTGGCTTAATTGCCACTCTTTTTTTTATGCGTGTATATTTATATAAACAAAACGTTATAAACCAAATAAAGAGTTACAAATGACAAAGATCTCAGAAGAATACCCAGGAAAAGAATTATCTGTAGAAGAACTAAAGCAAAAGTTAGTTGCAGAAACCAAAATTGTAAAGATAAAAGAATCTAAATTCCCTACAGAAATTATTGATTTACCTTCACAAGGTAAGTTATATCCAGAAGGACACCCGCTAACATCAGGAAAAGTTGAAATGAAGTATATGACAGCTAAAGAAGAAGATATTCTTACATCTCAAAACTTAATTCAAAAAGGTGTTGTTATAGATATGTTGTTAAGATCTTTGTTAGTAAGTAATGGAGAAGGAGCAGTAGTAGAT
>ENA-ORXF01000826-ORXF01000826.1-marine-metagenome-genome-assembly--contig:-NODE-826-length-21073-cov-5.550438_pt1 | contig 21073 bp, 25 predicted proteins | sample MGYA00237864_ERZ511476 | MGnify/ENA primary metagenome ERZ511476 (study PRJEB26306, sample SAMN06343908) | marine metagenome | isolation source: coastal waters | place: Atlantic Ocean: West Antarctic...
AGTCTCTATAGTTTCTATGATATTATATCCTTATAGTATATTGTTGTATGTTATTATATGTTTTAATAAGAAAAACAAAATAAAAACAAATGTACTCAGTACTAAGTACTTCTGTTTATATATATTATATATAATTATACATACTCCCCACTTAATTGTCAAGTCTTTTCTTAATTATTTTTGTTATCCTATAATGAACCTGGTATTTTTTGTCTATATATGTCATACCTATATATATAATAAACGTGGGGGCGTAGATTTTTGGGGTGGGGGGTGTACATTTAAGATATAGCGATATTCTGGGAGATTTAAGGGTTACCTTTATGCATAACAGCTATGCAAATTCTAGCTAGCTATAAAAAACATGGGTAGCCATGCAAAAACTATATAGACTATGATTTAATAGGTGGCTTTGCCTCTAAAGTGGTAGCTACTAAGGATTACAAGCTATGGCTCATAATGTCCCTATAGGATAGGCTTGAGGCTACTTAATAGGCAATCATACGCTAGACTATTAAGCTCAATTCTAGCCTAGTTTCTGACCCATTAAACCTATATCATTATATATTAAACCTATCTTCTATTATAGGAATATCCTATAGCTACTATAGGCAACAGATGCTATTTTATTCTTGTTTTTAATATCTAGCTATAGTAATCTATAATTAGTGATAGCCTTGCGCTAGGATTCCAAGCCTAGTAGTTGACTTTTCAAGCGACTTTGATTCACTAGCCTTATCCAGCAAGGCGCTACATCTGGAAATAAATATATTATAATCTCAATTATCTGGGCAGTGCCTAGATAAATTTATAATTTTAATATATAATGAAGTTATTTACATTTTATTTAATTAATTTTTTTGTCGCATTTTTAAGTGACATAATCTTAAATGATTTATCAAGAAGACACATTTCAGAGAAAATTTCAGCATTAAGACCATATTTCAAAACGCACTCTATATTAATTGCAGCCTTATATGCATCTATAACAGTATTATTATGTATATTAGTGGTATCATTAATTTTATATAAATTATTAAATGTTACAAATCCAACTAATTTAAAGGAGATATTTTATTTTGCTATACTATCATTTTGTGTGGGTTTTGTCGTTGATATATTAATAGATAAATTAAATATATTTGGGTCGACATTAAAACAATATTATCTAATAGCTGGAGCAGGTAAATGGGGTGGTATCGCAATGATGTTTTCAGTTGTTTTAAGTTATATAATACAAAAGTATTTATTACCTATATTATAATTAAATTTATATTCAAGTAATGTATGAATAATTTTTAAAACATATTAAATTTCAAAATAGAATTAATAATAGAATTAATAATATAATTAATTTTTATATTTAGTAATGTGTAAATAGGATTTTAAGATATTAAATTTCAAAATAATATTTATTATATAATAAATTATATGGAAGAAAAATTAAAAAGAATAGAAGACAAAATAGATAAATTACAACGTTCAATTGATTTATTAATAGATGATAATGATAATATAATTAAGAATAATTGTAAAAAGATGGGGACACATATTGAATTTATTGAAAAGATATATGAAAATGTAAAAAGTCCTTTAGGTTATATATGTAATCAAGTATCAAAGATAAGTGGTCATGTGGGGAATTCGTTAGAAAATGAACATTAAGTTATTTAAAAACACTAAACCAAAATATTCTTATAATGGAAAAAATAGGATATGTAGGATTACAATATAATTACTTAAAAATATCTCCATTAAATAATTATATGAAAAAAAACATAGCATTAATAGGATTACCATATTCGGGTAAATCATATTTGAGTAAACATTTATCATTTAAAAATTTAATGAATGTAGTTGATACTGATAAACATATTAAAGATAAATATAATTTAAAATTAAAAAAAATAATAGATAATTATGGAGAATTAGAATTTATAAATATTGAAAATACAGTAATTAGAGAGTTATATTGTAAGAATACCGTTATATCAACTGGTGGAAGTATAATCTATAATGTAGATAGTTTATATTATTTAAAAAATTATTTAAATACAACAATAGTACATTTGCATTTAGATAAAGATGAATTTAAGAATAGGATAGTAGATATTCATAAAAGAGGTGTAATCAATCCATATAATCATAATTTTACAGATTTTTATAATTATAGAATGAATTTATATAATAAACATGCTGATATTATACTCAACGCGAATAATAAACGAAAAATATTTGAAAATTTATTGAAAATCAATTTTATATAAATAATTTATATTAAATAAATTATTTATATTAAATAAAAAATAATTTTAATTTTAAAAAATAAAAGAATAATATAAGAATAAATTATATGTATAATTTATTAATTTCAAATAAAGAGGAATTGATGAATAATTTATTAAAAAATAAATTAACTATGTTTTATATTATTGTAGGGTTAACAATATCTTATTTTATATTTAATATTATTACATCAACTATTAAATATCCAATTATTATAATCTTAGGCATTTATATTACAAATAAAATTATTCAATTTAAAAGTAAGACATAAATTCTTCGTATAAGCTAATTAATTTAGCACATTCATCTTTAATAATATTGACTGTTATACTTCTTTTATTATTAGATATATCTTTATATGTTAATTTTACTAATAATTTATTAATTAAGGGATGTGGTATATGATAACTACAATATTCTAATAGTTCATTTTTGCCAAAGTAATAAGAAAATAAATTACCAATAGTATGAGTTTCATTTATAAAGGTAATAATTGATATATTGGGATTATTATAAGAATTAGAAATTTCAATATATTCGTTATCTTTATCGCATAAATCAATTATTTTTTTAATTTTAGCAATTAGAATTTTTATTGATTTAATTAATGTATCTTTACACAACATAATGCCATTAGATTCTAAAACATACAAATAAGTTAATGGTTTTTCAAATTTATTCTTTTTATAAATAATATTCGCTAATTTAAAATTTGTTATTTCTTTTAGGTCAGTTATATTTTTATCTTTAATCATCTTTTCAATTAATTCATCATTATTTTCAAAAGTATACACATTTTGAGTTGTATATTTAACAGATGGATAATGATTAATATCATTATCAATAAATTCATTAATTAAAACTTTTTTTAAATTAAATTCAAATTCTAATTTATCATTTGGCTGAATATTAGAGACTAATAATATATTATTATAAGAAATAAAATTATCAATAATTTTGTTATCATAAATAAATTCAAAATCGTTTGTTGTTATTTTTATAGGATTTAATTCTTCATTAAAAATCTTTAATTTAATTATTAATTTAGTTAAATCATATTTACTTATTAATGAATAAATATAAGGTAACATTTTAAGTCTTTGTATAATCACATCATTGGTAAATATTGTTGTATTTTCATTAAATAGAATATCATCAATAATATAACCATCTAAATTTTCCTCAATATTTCTTCTTATTGAATTAATAAATGAAATATCTAATTTATTATTAGTATTATCAATTTTAAATAATAATTTATCATCTTCAAACTTATTAGATTTTATTTTTAAGTATTTGATGTTTGAAATCATATAACTTTATATATATAAAATATATTAAAATCAATTTTTTAAATAATTATATATGTATAATCATTTATATAATTATTTATGTTTGATTTAAATTTTATTTAAATTTTATTTTTATTTAAATTTTATTTAAATTTTATTTATGTTTATTTAAATTTTATTTATTTAAATTTTATTTATGTTTATTTAAATTTTATTTATGTTTTTTTTTGAAAAATATTATTTATAATATTATAAATGTCAAATTCAATAATATTTTATAGTTTAAAATGTCAACATTCACTTAAGGCTTTAGATTTAATAAAAAAAAACAATATAAATATAAAATTAGAGTGTATTGACAATAGAAAGAGTTTACCAAAATTTTTAAAAGTTGTACCAACAATTATTGAAAAAGATTCAAATCAACCATTAGAAGGTAACTTTGTATTTAATTGGTTAAATAGATTTGTAAAAAAAAATAATTCAAATAATAATTCATCAAGTAATAATTCAAATAATAATTCATCAAGTAATAATTCAAATAATGATTCGAGTAATGATTCAAGTAATGATCCAATTAAGCCATTTTTTTCAAATGAAATGTCAGGATATTCGGATGGTTATTCATATATATCAAATGAAACTCCTATGGATCATTCATTTCAATTTTTAAATAGTAATAATAATAATAGTAATAATAGTAATAATAGTAATAATAATAGTAATAATAGTAATAATAGTAATAATAGTAATAATAATAGTAATAATAATATTGATAGACCAATTTCATCAAATAATGAAATAAGTGATGATTTTACTAAGCAATTACAAAATTATAAAGAACAGAGAGACAATGATTTACCAAATCCGGTTTCACGGAGTTAATTATGATTTAATCATGATTTAAATATAATTTTATAATATTTAATAAATAATTATAATGTCAAATGTAAAAAAATTTAATTATACAATTAATAATTTATTTGAGGATTTAATAACATTATATCCAGATAATAAATTATTTATAATAAATCAAGAAAAGTTTAATATGTTAATAAAATATAATGTTAAAAAAGTTATGAATGAATTTTATAATTATTTATATAAATATAAAAATGAGATATTAAATAAAAACGATATATTTTTTCTAGAAAAAATATGCCAAATTGATAATAAAAGTAATTTAAATAAATTAATGAATTTAAAAGATATATGGGTAAATTTAAATAATGAAAATAAAGAAACGGTATGGTTATATTTTCAGGTATTAATTGCATTAGTTGAGAAAGAGTATTCTTCTTAATTTTCTCATATATTCATCATTCATATTTAATTTAATTACTTTATCAAAATTATTTAATTTTAAATAACTTAAAATAAAATATATTGCAAATATTCCACATTGACCATCTTCTTTTTGAAATTGTTTTTTGTTAAATAAAAAACTAGATTTATTTTTAGGATTTATATTTTTTAATTGAATTAATTTTTTTTTAATAAATTCATTAATATGATAATTGGGTTTTATTCCATTTGAATCGAAATAACATATTAAATATTTATTTAAATCAATAATTAAAGAAACCCAATGGCTTCCGTTTTTTTCATGAGTATCTAAATTATAAACAATACCAATTATGTTTTTTTTGTGTTTTACTAAATTTGTGATATTTAATGATGATACCTTACACCCAATAGATGTTGGACAATCAGCCGGTACAGCTCCATAAAATTTAAAAGAATCATATTTTTTTTCATACTGATATAAAATATTATTTATTTCAATAGTTGAAAGCCATTCATCAATATTATTATACCATGAATCTGGCATATTAGGTTTAAATTTAGTTATTGTGGTATTGTAAAAATTTTTTGATATATTTTTATCTTTAAGCCAATTATAATGTTTTTTATAGTTATATTTTTCATTTAATAAATTAAATAATTTAATTTTTGATTTATTTAAATAAATAATTTTATCATCGTGACTTCTATTATAAATATTACATAAATAAATTAAATCTTTTTTATCATAACATATTTTATTTTTTATTTCAGGTGAACAAAAAGACATATATATTTAATTAATATTTATTTTCTTATTGATTATTATATAATGGTTATAACTGAAAGCACTTCAACCGAAATTTTTGTATATACCTTTTTTTATTTTATATTTGTTATTTTAATTAGAAAGATATTATTAAATGAAAAATTATCTAAATATGAAATCATAATAAGTCCTTTAATGTTTTTTATTTGGATTGGATTTTCAAATTTATTATTAAATTCTTATTTTGATTATACATTATCAAGTACTAGAATACCAAATAATATCTCTTATATATTTTTAACTATGGTATATATTAGTGGAATAATATTATCAATTTTATATCCGGGGTATATACAAGGTTCTAATTTACAATATAACATATTAATTTTAACAGCTGTTTATGTTATATTATCATTAATATTTATATATATGTAATATTAATATTTATATATGTAATATTAATAAATTTAAATTTAAATTATATAATGAAAGACAGATTATTAAAAGATATAAATTATCAAAGAGAATGGAAAAAAACATTATTATATAAAATCTCTTTTGGTAAATTAAAACCTTCTGAGAGTTGGAAAAGACAATTGGAAAGAATTTATGATAGAAAATAATAAATTCTTTTAATTTATGATAGAAAATAATAAATTCTTTTAATTTGATTTAGTTTTTTTTATAAACTAAAATACTATCTTTTCATTTTTAAATCAATAATTTTGTTTAACTTTAATTTATTCAATCTTATTAATATATTTATGACTATATTCAATTAATCTTTTAAGATGATCATTATTCATTTTAAGTTTTGAATTTGTTTTTGAAATAGTTACTTCAGATATTGTACATTTTTTTGAAATAATTTTTTTGTTAATAGGCAATTTAAATTCATTCATTACATAATAAATACAACCAGAAGCGATTGAATTAGGTGTGTTAACCGAAATAATACCAGTTTCATCAGCAAATTTACCTATAATTATAGAAATAATAATATACTTTTTATCAATATTTAGAGTTTTACCATAAAATAGAAATAATTCTTCATAAGTGATTGGTACTATTTTAGATAAATATGATTTATTAGTATTAAAAATAATATCATGAAATTCTTTTGAACAAGTTGTAATTTTATTTTGTTTAATGTCAAATATTTCAGATAATGCTTTTTTTGTTAAAATTTTATAGTTTTTAATTTTACACGCATAATAAACTGAAACAGCCATTAGAGCTTTTCGAGATGCGCCTCTTCGGATGGAATATTTATAAGTTAAATTGTAAAAAAATTTAGCTGTATCAAAAATATTTATAGGTAAATTAATATTATTATTTGTAAAACATTCTTGTATATTATTAAAAGCCTTTAATAAACTACGTTCTTTATAATATGTGGAATACCATTTGTGTAGTATAAATAAAGAATTATATCTATTTGATCGAATAATTGTTCCTAAAGAGGATTTTGGAGCATATGGATTTATCGGAATACCAAAACGTGATGGATTTGTTAAATATTTTGAATCGTCTATTCCATAATATCTAGTATCATCATCATAATTTATGATGGGACCAATTATATAACCACAATTATTACAAATAATATTACCATCGTTTATTAAATTATTATTATTATTACATTTACTACAATCTGATATAGTTAGTTTAATAATCTTAGTATCATTAGTATCATTAGTATCATTAGTATCATTAGTATCTTTATTTAAGTGTTTATAAAATATGTCCATTAACTATAAAAAATTACAATAATATCTTTAAATCATTTTTTATTTAAAATATAAATAATTGTTTTTTAAATTATAATTGTTTTTTAAATTATAATTGTTTTTTTAATTATAATTGTTTTTTTTTAATTATAAATTAATATTATAATATAATGGATATTGAATTATATCAAAAATTTTTATATACAGTATGTTTTGGTTATTTTGGTGTAAAAATATATTACAAGTCATTATTTACTAATTTTAAAATTAAAAATTCACATGAAGAATTAGTTGACTTTTCTGTTACTTGTGTAATGGCATCAATAGTTTATTTAATAACAAATTTTTATTATCCAATGAATAATTCAATATATTTTTATTTAGGATTTCTAGTTGGGACACAAATAATTGTTTTTAAAAAAATTATACTCCCTATAAATGATGACTCTGAAAACAACACATGGAACGATATATTATTTTATACATTCATAATTATTTATGCAATAGTATTTATTTATTTTTATATTATTCAAAATATTGGTATTAAAATAATGAATCCATTAATAATAATTATAGGTATTATATCAATTATTATTGGATTAATTTTGACCTCAGGAACAACAACTTCGGATACGGCTGATTCATCGGGATTAAATCCTAATTTAGGATTTATGGCATTTTTAGGTTCATTATTATTTATAAATACACCATCAACAAATACAATAATTACATTTTTCCAATCAATATTAATAGGAGTATTTGTATCTGATTTTTCGTATAATGGACCCAGATATTTAATAGATAAAAAACATGATTTAAATAGTCCTTTAAATAAAATAAATATTACGAACGATACATCAGATAAAGATATTACTGACTTACTGACGACTATTAACACAAGTAATAATGAAATTACCGGATTAAATTCAAATTTAATGACTTATAATAAAAATTTTAATACATATTGTAATTTTAAAAATGATATTGAAACAGGTAAAATAGTATCAGGATTATCATATATAACAGTATTAATAATAATCACAGTTGTATATATCAATTTAAAAGATAATAATATGGTATAATACATATAATACATATAATACCCTATAATACATATAATACATATAATACCCATAATACCCTATAATACCCTATAATACATATACCTTATAATACCCTATAATACATATATACCTTATAATACATGTATTATAATACATATATACCTTATAATACATATAATAAAAAATGATTAAATAATTTCATATGTCATAAATATAATTAAAATGGCAACTTCTACTCTTTCAACAGAATTAGAAAAACCTCAAATTGTAATTCAGACGAGTGACAATGAAACTTTTTCAATTGATAAAGAAGTTATAGAAGACCAATCAAGTACAATTAAAGAAATGTTAGATGATACAGATGATCCACTTATCCCACTACCGAATATTACAAGCAAAGATTTACCAAAAATTATTGAATATTGTAATTGGAGGAATCAAGCTGATAAACAGAATTTATCAGAAAATGCTCGTAATGATTGGATTAACAATTTCATCGATATTGACAAAGAAATACTTTATACTTTGATTCTAGGAGCAAACTATCTAGGTATTCAATCTTTGCTAGATATTAGTTGTAAAGCTGTCGCTAACATGATAAAAGGGAAAACACCTGACGAAATCCGTGAAACATTCAACATTGTTAATGATTTCACACCTGAAGAAGAAGAAGAAATTAGACGTGAAAATTCTTGGTGCGAAGATATTTAATATGAAATATAAATATAAATATAAAAATTAGAATAAAATTTATAATAAAAATACATAATTTAATAATAAAAATACATAATTTAATAATAAAAATACATAATTTAATAATAAAATACATAATCTAATAATAAAAATACATAATTTATAATAAAAAATACATAAATTTATAATAAAAAATACATAAATTTATAATAAAAAATACATAAATTTATAATAAAAATGATATATAAATTTTAAGATATAATTATATTTAATTATGAGTAACAAATACTTATATGATTTGGAAAATTATATGTATAATAGAGATACATTTAAGATTGGAGTTTGTCAAAACAAATCGAATGAGAAAAAGCGTTTGGTAAAATGTGTTCGTAATGAAGAAGAATATACAAAACTCGTGTCTTTAAGAAAAGAAAGACTACAAACAAAAGACGACTTTAAAGTAAGAAAAGCATCTGATATTTTTTCTGGAAGACACAATAAAGTTATAGACGGATTTCATAAAAAGAATGATATCCAAAAATCATATAGTTCAAAGAACATAAAGAACATAAAGAACATAAAGAACATAAAGAACATAAAGATAAAACAAGAAAAAGACCGAAAAAAAGACATAAAGAGAAAACAAGAAAGAAACCGTAAAAAGCGTAACTATTTTGATTTAAGCTGTCAAAAACCTATATACATGATAGGACACACATTGAATGACACAGTGGATGACATTTCATATAAATTGTCCGAGGCACCTTATCTTGATAAACTAAGTAATTTTGAAATGATTAAATCTAGAGAAGTTAAGTATGCTATCGACGATTTTGATAATTATGTAGATCTTTGCGATAGTTGTGAATATTGTGAAATATCTTATGACGGAACCGACGAGGAAACATATTCTAGAACATATACTGAAACATATTATAAAACATATATATGCAGTAGAGAAATTGAATTCTTTATTAATAATAGTATGTTTAATCTATCAAACATACTTTCAAAAAGATATCCTATAAAGACCAATGTTTTAAGACGTAATACACTACTAAATGAATTTAAGTATTATACATATAATCATTCTCTTAAAGACATCATAGATAATAGTTGGTTTATTCCATATGAATCTACAGAGTTTTTCATAAAAGCTTCTCATAATCTTTTTAAATCTCACGTTAGATTAACTTTTTCGAAAATGTTTTTGAATAATCAATTTCTTATTGATTATAATGTTTTTGAAAGTATATTACAATTAATTTAAAAACCACATTGAATAAGTGTTTAATAATAAAATAATTTAAAAACACATTGGATAACAGTTGAATAACAATGAAATAATGTGTTTTAAATTGAAATACTACAAGGCATGTTCATTTTTTTCTCATAAGTTCTTTCTAGGATTTTTACCTGATTATTATGATTATATCCGACATATAAATTTTTATCTTTTACAAAAGGCCATGAAATCTTTATAATAATATAAATAATATCTTTATTATTAAATAAATATTCATTAAAACAAGAAATATTATTTGAAATTGATTTTAATTTTTTTTTTGGATTTTTTCCTTTAAATTTTTTTGTTTGAATTTGTTTTTTTAGTTCAATCTTTTTAAATATATTATATTCTTCTAAAAATACATTTATATTATAACTTAAACTTTCATCTTTGTTTTTATCAGTTGAATATATTGAATTATGGATATATTTACCGTTTTCTAAATAATTATTCACATCAGATTGGATGATGATTTTAGCTTTTAATAAATTGAGTATATCATCAAATATAGTATTATCTAAGCTACAATATTCTCTATAGTTTTTCATAATATCAATATTTCTAATTAATTTATAAAATGGTCCAGTATAACTGTCATTATAAATGATTTTTTTATTTATCAAGGCTCTATACGTATTTAATTTTAATAGATATTGTTTTTCTTCATTTAATACATCATTAATATAATTTAGATAGTTCTCACAAACAATATTTTTTTTATTAGTTTTATTTATTTTAATAATTTCGATTTTTGTATTATTTTTTAATATATCAATTATTTTATTATAATTATAATAAGTTTTCCCCCCAACAATCATTTTAATCCCTTTATTTTTTGTCATATGTAAGCCAATTAAATTATTATAATAATCATACATTTTAGCGGTTATATCTATCATTAAATTATCAATTTGATTGATATTAATAGGAATACCCGTTATACATCCGTTATCAGAAATCCCAATATAAAAATTAGATAAATGTTTATTTTCAATTGAACAAAGATAATTTTTATCAATATTTGTCATAGAAATTAAGTATTTTAAAAAAAATTTATCAAAATAATGTAATACTGTGTTATATATCTCTATATTTAATTTATCATTTATGATACCTTTCTTTAAAAGATTAATTTCATTCATAGTTAAAGGTTTTTGTTTGAAGAATTCTTTAAATTCGTTTATTACATCTTCTATGTCTAAACCAATCGATTCATTTAAATTTAAATTAGATATGGAAATGTATTTACTAATCATTAATTAATATTATATTTATTCTTATAAATATAATTCTTATTAAATTTGATTATAATTCTTATTAAATTTGATTATAATTCTTATTAAATTTGATTATAATTCTTATTAAATTATTCTTATTAAATTATTCTTATAAATTATTCTTATAAATATAAAAAAAAATTATTAAAATTAAATAATAATAATAATAATGTTAAATGGATATTATAGAGTTAAATAATGAATTTATCAAGTCAGATAACAATTTAAAAGATAATAAAAAAATTGTAAATTTTGACAAAGCTTTTTTTTATATTAAAGATGATAAATTTATAAAGATATATAATAAAAATTCAATTGGTGTAATAGGTGAAAAAACAATATTAAATATCAAACACCCTAATTTAATGGAATTTTATTTTATTAAAGAATTAGAGTATGACATTGAATTTTACTATAAATATTATAGTAAAGAAGATAATTGGATAGATTTGATTGATATATATAATAATTATAGTCCAAAAACTGAATTAATAGAAGAATTATACAATAATAAAAGGCAAATTTCATTAGATATAATAAATGTAGTTCGATACTTACATGATGAGTGTAATATTGCACATAGAGATATCAAACCAGATAATATTTTATATAATTCCAAAGAACAGAAAATCATATTATGTGATTATGAGTATTGTAGAATTATTAACAAATTAAAAAAAAATAGGAAATTCATACTTGGTACTCCGCTATATTTCCCTCCCGAAATGAAGAATAATAAAGTAAATTTTATTGATTATGAGAAAGTGGATATATGGAATATAGGTTTTGTAATGTATATAATATTTTTTAATAAAATGCCTATCCCAACAAAAATTTATAACGATTCGGATGTAAATTTATTAGTTAAAGACATAAAAGACATATTTTTTTATACTTTGAATTTATATCCGGAAGAAAGAAAATCATTGGATGAAATATTAAAATTAGATTATTTCAAATAATCATAATATATTATATTATATTATATCATATAATATAACATATAATATATCATATAATATATTATATATTATGGATAATTTAGAAAGAAAAAACATATATTCAATATCATTATCAATATATATATTATTATTTATATTGTTTATATTAAGTATAATATATATATATTTTAGATTTATTTATAAATTAAATAATATTGTTGATATATTAACTTATGTAATATCACTGGTTTTTATTATAATATTTATTATAATTTGTCTAAAATCAAACATTGGTCATATAGTGGTATTATCAATTTTTATAATTTATATAATTTACATGTATTTAGATACATATTATATATTAAAAACCTGTTCAAAAGACCCAAAAGTAATTGAGACTTTTATAATTTATAGTTTATTAACATTAGCTATTTATTTTTATATGAATAAAGATAAAAAATTAGGAGATTGCACATATAGTTATTTTTCAAAATTAGTTTTATTTATAACAATAATACTAACAATTGTTTATGATTTTTTAGATTTATTATTTATGAGTATATTTTTATTAATCAGATTTTCATATGGTAAATAAAAATGTCATTATATTTATTATAAAAATGTCATTATATTTATTATATAATTATTTTTAATAAATTTATTATATAATTATTTTTAATAAATTTATTAAATTATTTATTAAATAATTCTTTTTTAATATTATATATGGAAAAAAAAATAACTTGTAATAGTTTATTAATTAATAGTAATAAAGACATTAAAACTTTTAATAATAATCATATAGCGCCATTAATAGTGAAAGGTTCAACTGTGATTGAGAAAGATTTATTAGTTAATGGTAAAATTAAGATTGGTTCTCAGATTTTTCATTATAAACCAACATTAAATTTTAATATTACATTTGGACATAATACATTACAAAATAATACATCTGGTTCTAATAATGTCGCAATAGGACATTATACATTACATGACAACACAGATGGAAGTAATAATACTGGAGTTGGATATTATGCTTTATCATCAAATACTACCGGTAATTGGAATACAGCAATTGGTGCATCATCTTTAATCGCAAATACGACTGGTTTTGCGAATACCGCATTTGGTAATTTATCACTAGCAACTAATGTTAGCGGTAATAATAATGTCGCAATTGGAAGTAATTCATTAGTAAACAATAAATTATCTGATAATATTGGTATAGGATCTAATGCACTAAAACAAAATAATGGTTCGCAAAATATAGCAATAGGATCATCTGCATTAGATAATCGGGATGACTGTAAACGAAATGTTTGCATAGGTTATCTATCTGGATATAATGTAAATCTTTCTGATTATCTATCTGGAAGTGATAATGTGTGTATTGGTAATAATACTAGTTTTATAGTAGATACAAGTCCTAGTAATCAAATTATAATAGGTTCAAATGCAGTAGGACACGGAGATAATGTAATGGTTATTGGCGGTACAGGTGAATCTGTAATTTCAGATTGGCACCCAGCAGTAACTAATGTTACGAACATAGGTAGTGATACTTATAAAATTGCAAAAATATATTCTTCAACTGTAATTTGTGATAATTTAAATTCTTCAAATGTAATTTGTGATAAGTTAAATTTAGTAGACACTTTCACTCCATCAAATGCTAGTACAACTGGGGTAAAAGGTGATTTTCGTTTTGATAAAGATTATTTATATATGTGTGTCAGTACTAATACTTGGAAACGCGTCAAAATAACTACATTGTAATTAATTAATTAAATTAAATTAAAATCAAATATAAAAAATGGTATAAAATAAATCACAGCATTTAGATTCATCCAAGACAATAAAAATATAATTATTAAAACAAATTTATTAAAATTATTTATATTATTTTTAGATATTAAATTAAATTTTATTAGAATATATCTAATAATTAAATATAAAATTATAACTATAACTCCATCTCTTCCAAATTTACATATTTTTCTTTTATAATCACTTGATTGAACGGAATGTTGAAAATAATTCCCAAAATTATTATTTACTAAATATTCAAATGGATGGTTAAAACTATATTTAGTTCTAAACTGATGAAACATATAATACAAATAAATGATTTCTATTATTGTAATTAATAATAAACTCATAATATATTCTTTATTTATAAATATATTTTTTATAAATTTTATATTCTTTAATTATTTCTTTAATTATTTCTTTAATTATTTTTTTAATTATATTCTTTAATTATATTCTTTTAATTAAAAAAATAATTATATTCTTTTAATTATTTTTTTAATTATATTTTTTTAATAATATTTTTTAATTATATTCTTTTAATTATATTTTTAATTATTTTTTTAATTATATTCTTTTAATTATTTTTTTTAATTATATTCTTTTAATTATATTCTTTTAATTATATTTTTTTAATTATATTTTTTTAATTATATTTTTTTAATTATATTCTTTTAATTATTTTTTTATTTAAAAGATAATTATATAATATAATTAAATGGGAGGAGGTTTATTACAATTAGCGGCATATGGAGCACAAGATTTATTTTTAACTGGGAATCCTCAAATGTCATTTTTTATAGCAGTTTATAAAAGACATACTAATTTTTCATTAGAATCAATAAATCAAGAATTTATTGGTAATAATGGTTTTGGTGAAAAGGTAACATGTAATTTAGATAGAATCGGTGATTTAATTACACAAATTTTTGTAGATGTTAAAATACCAAGTTTAACAGATTTAGAGATTGAAGAACAACAAGTTGTCGGATGGGTTAATGATTTAGGTTTTTCATTAATTGAATATACTGAAATTGATATTGGTGGAACAATCATTGATAAACAATATGGTATTTGGATGGGAATCTGGTATGAATTAACAACACCTCATAGTAAGAGATATGCCGGAGATATATTAATAGGAAAAGACCGACTATTAATAAATGACCCATCTAATCGCAATAATTCATTTCATTTACATATTCCATTACAATTTTGGTTTTGTCGTCATGAAGGGTTAGCATTACCATTAATAGCATTACAACATCATGAAGTTAAAATAAATATTAAATTTAGAAGACTAGATGAATTATGGCAGTCTACTAATGGCAAATTTAATCAAGAAATTTGCACTCAAATAGCTAAAAATAAATATAATATTCAATCAGCATCTTTAAAAGTTGATTATATTTTTTTAGAAAATGAAGAGAGAAAAATGTTTGTTCAACGAAAACATAATTATTTAATTGAGCAATTACAAGTAAATACAGAATCATTTCAAACAGGTCAAACCGATATTATATTTAATTTAAATTTATCTCATCCTGTTAAAGAATTATTCTGGATTGTTCAAAATCGTAATAATATATTAAAGAATGATGAAACCTCCGATTTTAAAGGAAACGAATGGTTTAATTTTTCGGATAGGAGTTTAAATAGTGCGACCGGGCCAGGTGGTGGCAGTGTACCAAAAGATACAATTATTTCAGCAGAGTTACAATTTGAAGGGAATCCTAGATTTGAAAGAAGAGAAAATATTTTTTTTAGATTACAACAACCTTATCAACGCCACACAGTAACTCCTGAAAATTTTGCGTATTATTATTCATTTGCGTTACATCCAGAAAGATTACAACCATCCGGAACATGTAATTTTAGTAGAATTGATAATGTTGATTTAATGATTAAATTAGTCGGAGATATTACAAATGGATATATGAAAGATCCACAAGTAGTTCTATTTGCGGTAAATTATAATGTTTTACAAATAGCATCTGGAATGGCCGGGGTAGCATATGTTAATTAAACCAGATTTAGTATATAAACAAAATTTGGTATATAAATTTTATTAAATTATATTTTGTAGTATTAATTTTTAATAAATTTTTAATAAATTATATTTTGTAGTATTAATTTTTAATAAATTATATTTTGTAGTATTAATTTTTAATAAATTATATAATTCTTTTTGTAGTATAATTATCTTTAAATAATAATATAAATATAATTTATAAATGCCTCTGAAAAAAAAACCAGTTTCTAAAAAGAAAGCACCGGCGAAGAAAGCACCTGCGAAGAAAGCACCGACGAAGAAGGCACCGGCGAAGAAAGCACCGGCGAAAAAAGCACCTGCGAAGAAAGCACCGACGAAGAAAGCACCTGCGAAGAAAGCACCGGCGAAGAAGAAAGCACCGACTAAAATGAAAGGTGGTTACCAACTAAAATTCGTCATACCTGATATAATACAACATCCATTAAAAAATCAACTTGAAGATTTAGGATATAAGTTTTTTAAATTTGAAGACCCGCGACTTTTAAGAAAAAAACCTATTAAAGGTAGTGAAGAGGATATGTCTATGGAACTAATACAACATTTGCCAGACATTGTAAAAATTCGAGAACCAGAACTAATAAATGGTAAAATCATTTATACTTACTGGCGTGTATTAAAAAGAGTAGGTAAAGGGAAATATAGAACAAAAACATTTTTTTTACAAAATGATATAGATAATCCTTATACAGCTATACATAATGCCATAATGTCTGGACTAATTGAAAAAAATGAATTAAATACACTTATCGAAAGTATAAAAGGAGGTAATACGAACGAATATTTACTTAAAGAACTTGTTAATAGAGCATTAATGCAAGATATAACTTTAATTAAAAACAAATCAATAAAAAACAAACTAATTAAGGAAAATTATAAAATTTTATATAATAATAGAACAAATAATAGAACAAATAATAGAACAAATAATAGAACAAATAAACCAACATATGCGAATGTTGTTAAACGTAAACTTAATTAGCAATCAAAATAAAATCTGTTCAATCGGTTTACTAAATAGCGAATTATTGATATAGTATGGATTTGAATATTTTGTAAAATCTGTTTCATTTTTATATTTTTGAATATATTGTAGAATATTATTCGCAATATTATCGGATATACCTAAATGAATAATATCATAATAAGATAATAATTGATTTTCCAGTAGAATAAACAAATTTTTATTATTTAGTTTAATATACATTTTTGATTTATCTTCAGAAAAAGTTAAAACTATACGTTTTAACAGCTTAATTGCTTTTAATTTTCTTTTAAAAACATTTATAAAATTAAATATGATTTCGGTATCATTTTCATTTTCACAATAAAAAAATAAAATATATTTTAATGTATTTTTATCTTGTTTTAGCAAATTATCAAGACTAATACTTTTATGAAAAAATGTAAATATATATTTTTCTAAATCATAATAATTAAGTAGCCAATTAAATCTGATATTAAAATAGCATTTATTGTTATTAATATTTATCGTATTAGTTACATATTCATTCCATTTCTTATGAGGTAGACCTATGTTTTTAATTAAACCCTCATATTTTTCTTTTGTTAAATGTCCTTTAAATATCAATTTATCTAATTTAATATTTCGTTGGTTTATACTGAATTGAGACATAATTAAGTTGATTAAATTAAATAAAAAAAATCATTTTTTAATATAATATTTAATCAATATAACGTTCATATCGAACATATTCGATTACTTTAATATTAAAATTAATTTTGATATAACCATGGATAAGCATTTAAAACATCTGATGATACTTTGGCAAATCCAGTTAACATTAACATTGCTCCTAATTTTTTATCATTATCTGTTTTTCCCTGAGTAACTGACTTATTAAAATTATCTAAAATAAGGTGTTTAAGATAAGATAATTTACTATTATTAAATTTTTTTATAATACTAACAGGAGTAGTAAATAATTTACCATCATGCACAATCTGAAGTTTTTGTTCATGTGTTAGTTGTGCGCGATAATTCCAAATATCTTCACACACTTTATATAACTCTTTTAATTTATATAAATTTAATTTAGTAAACCACCTAATATCCATTATAAAGTGTAATGTTTCAAATTTTTGAAAAGTAGATAATACAAGTTGATTATAAACTTGTTCTTTAGTTAAAATATCTTTCTTAATATTAAAATTAATATCATTTTTGTACAATAGGATTTTACTTTTAATTTTATTTAAATTATTATCATTAATTTTTGTATTAGTATATGGATTCAAAATTCTATTATTATTATTAATATATTCATTTAGAGAGCGAATATCAAAACAATAACGATGATTATTATCATTTAAAATAAATCTATATTTGGCAGGAATATCGGTTATATGTTCTAATGTATAAAAATCCTCAATATTAACACATTGATTTAATAAATTTGTTCTAAATAATTTTTGAATATAGATAATTTTTTTAAGATTATTTTTATTATTTAGATTATTATCATTTAGATTAGTATTATTTGGATCATTATTTAGATTAGTATCATTTAGATTAGTATTATTTAGATTAGTATTATTAATATCTAGATTATAGTAAATTTTTTTCTTTCTTTCTGAGTGATACTTACACCAATTACCTATAAATATTTTTTTATTACATCTACATTTAATGTTTTTTGAATTAAGTATTGAATAACAAGTGATGTTCATTTAATAATATATAATAAATAATTATATTTATATAATTAAAAAAAAAATTGATTTTTTTTTTTGGTTTTTATTTATTTAATATTATATAAAATGTCAACTATTCACGATGCTAATAAACAAGAACCAAAATTTTTTACTTTAGATAAAAACAATACTGAATTACCTCACTTTACACAGTCATTTAAGAAATATCCAAGTATTATCCATCTGCCAAATAAAGAAATTGTAGAACATTTAAAGAGTAATTATGAAAATAAAGATGATAAGGCGATGAGCTATGGATTTTTTGATAGAAATACAGTTATCGTTCTTCAAAATATCAAATCGTTTTTCCTACCTAAATTATCTGAATATGGAAATATTCAAATTAATATCCCGCTTATTGAAGAATATACTAATTTATTTTTAGAATGTGGTGTAAACTGGAAGAACTTTCTGCTAAATTTTCATTATGTATTTACGGATAAGATGCCAGACTTTATTGATATGAATATTGATGATGTATCCATGAAAGGGAAATTATTTTATAAAGATATGATGCCAGTAAATGAAATTGATATCACACAAAACATGGAAAAACATCAGAATGTTTACAATATGATAGTGGTTAAGAAAACTGAACAATATGGTTTATCTGCATTCTTATCAATAAATATTCAACAAGTTTCATTTTTGAAAGACCATTTTAGAAATGTTTACCCAACTTATGAAGAATTTAATAATCCGACTATAAAAAAAATTGTAGGAGAAAACAAATATTTAGTAACTGATTTCGCTTTTATTACAAACTCTGGAATAAAAGAGATGAATTATAATTATAAACTTTTTGTAGAAATTATGATTAAGAACAAGCAATTAGAAACAGATTTATCTGATGAAGAAAAACATGAAATTATTGGTGAATTAGTTGAATTAATTAAAACATTTGACTCTCAACATATGACATTTGAGAAACTCGATTTATATATGAAAAAGAGTAAAGTTCATTATTATTCTGGAGTTGAAATTTCGCCAAATACATTACAAGTATCCTATCGTAAATTTAATGAACGTTTTGAATCGGATCCACTTTCAAAAGTATCCGATTATATTGAGGAAGGTATTTTTTGGAAAAGTCCGAAAGAACATATTGTAGGAAAGAAAGAAATTGATATGAATGGAAAACCATCGATTAGTAAATCAAAGAAATCTCGCAATGACTTTTACCTAAAGAAGTTAGTATTTGATGAAACACAAATTGAAGTACGTGTGAGACCAAAAGCTCCTTCGTATAAGCCTTTTAATGCCCCACAAGTAAATGACCCACAAGTGAAAGACCCACAAGTGAAAGAACCAGAACCAGAAACTAATGAAGATATTGAAGATGTCATTGATTCAGATAATGAAAATGTTATTGATTAAAGATAATAAATATGTAAGTATTAAAATCTGAATAATAATATAAGAATGAATTATAAAAATGAGTAATACTGAAGTAGAAATAAACACTGAAATAAAATCAATGATAAACAAAATATTTATAAATTATTATAAAAATACATCAGATATAAATTATGTTTGTAAAAAAGAAATTTCAGAAGCAGATTGTCCTATATGTTTAGAAAAATTAGATTTTAAAAAAAAACGAAAATTTAATTGTGGTCATTATTTTCATCAAGAATGTATTGATAAATGGTTTGAAAGAACATTATCTTTAAATTGTCCTTATTGTAAACAAATCATATAATAAAAAAATACTAATCATATACTTACTAATAATAAATTACTAATAAATTACTAATACTTTACTAATAATATTATTAATTTAATAATATTATTATTTTACAATACTAATTTTATAATACTAATTTTATAATACTAATTTAATAATACTAATTTTATAATACTAATTTTTATAAT
>ENA-ORXF01000828-ORXF01000828.1-marine-metagenome-genome-assembly--contig:-NODE-828-length-21057-cov-29.053622_pt1 | contig 21057 bp, 18 predicted proteins | sample MGYA00237864_ERZ511476 | MGnify/ENA primary metagenome ERZ511476 (study PRJEB26306, sample SAMN06343908) | marine metagenome | isolation source: coastal waters | place: Atlantic Ocean: West Antarctic...
GTGACTAAGCCGTTAATACCAGGTAATTGCTTACGTAACAAAGTCATTCTCCTTGTTATCTTATGCTTCGCTTTAGCGTCGTTAATAATAACATTAGGTTATGTATTGATATAAAAATGTAGTTTGAATGTTACCGCAAAAATACATAACTTATAACATTAATATTGGGTAGGAGTGAGCATGACAAGAGCATTTGAACAGGCAACAAAGCCGGTGCGTGGTCAGCGTAGCGGCGGGCGTGCCAACAGACAGGCACTACGTAGCCATAACATTGAACAAATGTTACCTCATTTACGCCATGGCCTACCTTATACCGAACCGATGGATGCAGACCAAATAGCCAAAATCGACGATGCTTCAATGGCCATATTAGAAGAAGTGGGGGTGATATTTCGAGACCCAATAGCACTAGAAGATTGGCGCAAAGCAGGAGCTAGAGTAAAAGGGGAGCTAGTTAAGTTTGACCGACACCATATTCGTGAACTGATAAAGAGCATTCCATCAGGTGTTGAATACCATGCTCGTGATCCAGAAAAAAACCTTAAGCTAGGTGGGCGCAATTGTATGTTTGTGCCTATGACAGGGGCGCCTTTTTTACGAGACCTAGAAGATAAACGACGCAATCCTACCCTTGATGATCTGGCTATGTTTCATAAGCTAGCCCACATGAGCCCAGTCCTGCATTCATCAGCTCATCATATCGTAGAGCCTATGGATCATGCCGTTCCGTGGCGGCATTTACGCATTACTCATTCTTCTATGAAGTATTCAGACAAAACTTTCATGGGTATGACAACCTCTGGCAAAAATGCAGAAGATGTCATGGATATGTGTGATATTTTGTTTGGAAAAGGCTACATAGACGACCATCCCGTCACTACGGGCAACATTAACGGTAACTCGCCCTTAGTATGGGATGCAACTATGTTGGGAGCCCTTAGAGCGTTTGTGAAGCGCAACCAGCCAGTACTTTGCTCTCCTTTTGTTTTGGGCGGCGCTAATACGCCAGCATCTACGGTGCCTGCAGTGGTGCAGCTTAATGCTGAAGCTTTGTCGGCCTTGGCTTATACCCAAGTGGTGAGAAAAGGCGCGCCTGCAGTTTATGGCCATTATTTAGCGACGGTATCTATGCAGTCTGGAGCGCCTATGGCGGGGACACCAGAAATTTGTTTAATGAATTTTTTAATAGGTCAAATGGCACGGCATTACAACGTGCCTTGGCGCACCTCTAATACCTTAGGTGGTGCTAAAGTACTGGATGCCCAAGCAGGCTACGAAAGTGGCGTAAACCTAATGGCTGTGATGATGTCTGGAGCCAATTATATTTGGCACTCAGCAGGCTGGAATGAAGCGGGTATGCACTGCTCTGTGGCCAAATTTATGGTGGATGCCGAACAATGTGCTATGGCATATCGTATGGCGCAGGGACCAAGGTGGGATGATTTTGATGAGGCTTTGGCTGCTGTGCGAGATGTGGGGCCAGGTGGACACTACCTTGGCCACCCCCACACACAAGACAATTTCCAGCGGGCCTTTTACATGCCCAAACTATTAGATAATAATAACATTGAACAATGGATGGCTAATGGTTCTAAGAGCATTACAGAAAGGGCGCTCAATTTAGCCAAGGCAAAGCTAGATGAATATGAAGAACCTAAAATAGATCAGGCCATTAATGAACAATTGTTAGATTTTATTGCGCGTCGTGAGTCTGAAATACCAGATGATGGTGGCCTAAACGAAGATTATTAATTTATGAACATGACCACCGACCCCTTATTAGAAACTTATCAGCTTAAGCATCTCACATTGCGTAATCGTTTGATGAGTAGCGCTCATGCACCAGGCTATATTGAAGATAGGATGCCTAAAGAGCGCTATCGCCTTTATCATGAAGAAAAAGCCAAAGGGGGTTTGGGCCTTACTATGTTTGGCGGTTCTAGCACTGTATCAGCAGATTCTCCAGCCGCATTTTCACAAATTGATTTAAGCCAAGACTTGGTGACACCATGGATTAAAGAGCTAGCCCAAGGCGTGCACGATGAAGGTGCAGCCATTATGTGTCAGCTCACTCATTTAGGCCGTCGCACACGGTTTGATGTAGAGCACTGGTTGCCTCCAGTGGCGCCGATGGCTTTGGCCGAAAGGCCCCATGGCAGTGTGCCTGCGAAGATTATAGATGGCGATATCAAGCGCATTTTGCAAGATTACAGCCGAGCAGTTTATCGTTGTGCTCAAGCGGGTTTAGATGGTGTCGAGCTGATGGCCTATGGCCATTTGATAGATCAATTTTGGACCCCACAGTTTAATCACCCAGATAATGACTTTGCTGGTGGTTTAGAAGGCAGGTTAGAGTTTACTTATCGTTTGTTAGAAAGCATCCGCCAATCTGTTGGCCCCGATTTTATTGTGGGCATACGTATGACGGGTGATGATTTTCTGCGTCATAGCAATGCTGATAACGGTGGTAAAAAAGGCTTAGATGAAGCTGCATGCTTAACCGTCGCCAAGGCCTTACAGGCTACTAATCAACTAGATTTTTTCAATTTTGTGGGTGGACATCTTACTACTGACATGGGCCTAGCCGATTGTATACCGCCCATGGGTAATCCAAGTTCGCCTTATCTAAACTTAGCAGGGCGGCTAAAACAACAGCTTGAATTACCGGTGCTTCACGCAACTCGAGTGACAGACGTAGCCACAGCTCGCCATGCCGTAGCTGCAGGTTTAGTAGATGTGATCGGCATGACTCGTGGCCACATGGCTGATCCGCATATTGTTAATAAAATAATGGCAGGCCAAGAGCACCGTATCCGCCCGTGTGTGGGTGCCGGTTATTGCTTGGATCGTTTGCATGAAATGGGTGAAGCCCTATGTATGCATAATGTAGCCACTGGACGCGAAGCTCAACTGCCACACATTATTGCAATAAGTAATCATCCCAATAAGCGCATAGTCGTTGCAGGGGCAGGCATTGCGGGTTTGGAGGCTGCAAGAGTTTTGGCCAGTAGAGGCCATCAAGTGACTATATTGGAAGCAACGGCAAAGGTAGGTGGGCAAATGAACCTAGCTGCACGCGCCAAACGTCGCCAGGAGCTGCACTCAGTAAGTCAGTGGCTTTATAGCGAATGCCAAGTGTTTGGTGTGCAGTTTCAGTTTGAAACATGGGCCGATGCGCAAACGGTTGCGTGTTATGAGCCCCATATGGTGGTGGTAGCAACGGGTGGTGTTCCTTTAGAGCTGCCTATTAAAACTGTCTCAGCATTAATGACTAGTAGCTGGGATATTTTATCAGGGCAGGTAAAACCTGCAAAAAACGTGTTGTTTTATGATGAAACAGGCTCACATGCAGGCATGAGTTGTGCTGAATTTATGCTGCAAAATGGCGCTCATGCTTTAGAGCTGGTATCACCCCATAGGCATATAGGACGTGAAGTAGGGGACGTAAACTTCCCACATTACTTACGAGGCTTATACTCCTTGAATGTCAGCATTACACCAGACTGGGAGCTAGTAAAGGTGATTAAACAAGGCGTGGGGTTAGAGGCCACCTTGTGGAATGAATACAGTAACCTCTACCAAACACGTATGGTAGAACAAGTGGTGGTAGAAAATGGCACTTTGGCCAATGATGAATTATTTCATGAGTTGTTGCCCATGAGTCGTAATTTAGGTGAAGTAGATTTTGAAGGGTTAAGAAGAAACCAACCTCAGCTATTAGAGCTTAATGAGAAGGGTAAGTACCACCTGTATCGCATTGGTGATGCTTGGGCGGGGCGTAATGTTCATGCCGCACTTTATGATGCTTTGCGTCTGTTAAAAGATTATTAAAAAACGCATAAAAGACAATTAGAAAAACTAACAAAAGACAGCGAACACCTTTTGTTAGTTTTGACAGGCCTTAGTTTCAAATAGAAACTAGCGTTTGGTGAACTCTGGGTAGGCTTCAACACCACATTCTGAAACGTCTACACCAGTATATTCATCTTCTTTGGTAACACGAATGCCAAATACGCTCTTAATGATAAACCACACAATAAAGCTGGTTCCAAATACCCAAGCAAATATAGTGGCAGCACCTATCATTTGGCCCATAAACGTAGCTCCTGAATTAGTAACAGGGACTAACATTAAACCTAACAATCCAGCACTACCGTGCACCGAAATTGCACCTACAGGGTCATCTAGTTTTAGTTTGTCTAAGGCTAAAATACTAAACACCACCAACACACCACCTAAGGCGCCAAAAAGACTAGCTTCAAGAGCTGTAGGAGTAGATGGCTCTGCGGTAATAGTAACCAGGCCTGCTAGCGCGCCGTTTAGCATCATGGTGAGATCGGCTTTGCCAAACTTCAAGCGAGCCACTAGAAGTGCGGCAATGGCACCTGCTGCAGCTGCTGCGTTTGTGTTTAGAAACACCATAGCTACAGAGTGAGCAGAGTTGATGTCGCCTAACTTAAGTACAGAGCCACCGTTAAAGCCAAACCAACCCATCCACAAAATAAAAGTGCCTAAGGTAGCCATAGGGAGGTTAGCACCCGGGATCGCCTTAATCTTTCCATCAGGGCCATACTTGCCTATACGTGCACCTAACAAAAGCACGCCCGCTAGAGCCGCAGCAGCACCTGCCATGTGCACAATGCCGGAGCCAGCAAAGTCTGAAAAACCAAGCTCTCCAAGGTTGTACCAACCAAATACGTCTTCACCATTCCAAGTCCATGCGCCTTCCATAGGGTATATAAAACCAGTCATCACAACGGCAAAAGCTAAAAATGACCATAGTTTCATTCGCTCAGCTACTGCGCCAGACACAATAGACATAGCGGTGGCAACGAATACAACCTGAAAGAAAAAATCTGAAGCTGAAGAATACACCGAAGCACCACCAAAACCTTCTGTGGCAGAATCTGCTAACACTTGTGTCGTATCAATAGTATGAATGTCTCCTAAAAGCCAGCCTCCACCATACATAATCTGATAACCCATGATGAGATACATGGCACAAGCAATGGCATATAACGCAAAGTTTTTAGTGAGAATTTCTGTTGTGTTTTTACTGCGCACCAAACCTGCTTCAAGCATGGCAAAGCCAGCTGCCATCCACATAACTAAGGCGCCACAAATTAAAAAGTAAAAAGTGTCCAGGGCAAACTGGAGTTCATATAGGTTATTTTCCATGGGGTTCTCGTTAAGTTGTTGTGATTACTAATGTCATTATTGCTATAATCGTGCCAAATTTATAATTACCATATAAATCATATACTTATGATTAACTTATATTCTATTGGATTTCTTTGGATAACGTTTTTGGTGCGTTTAGAATAATTAGTCGGTGGCTTTGCACTAGTTTGGCGCAATCAATAGAAATCTAATATTAAGGCTTCGTATGATCAAACTAATAAGTATAATTGGCCTATGAATAATTGTTTGATACACTGATAAATCATACTTTTTGGATGACTAATTTTGACTTATTTAGCCGCTGCCATCGACCTTGGTTCTAATAGTTTTCACGTGACTGTAGTAGATACTAGTCACGTGCCTTATAGGGTGGTGAGTAGGATTGGAGAAAAGGTTCAATTAGCAGCAGGTTTAAATGAGCACAACGTTTTAAGTCAAGAATCTATTGAAAGGGGGCTAGATTGTCTTGTGCGTTTGGCCCCTATGCTTGAAAAAGTATCGCCCAAACACCGTTTTGTAGTGGCCACTAATACCTTACGGGTAGCACAAAATAGAGCTGATTTTATTACTGCAGCAAACGTGATATTGGGCGCAGATATAAACGTACTTAGTGGTGAAGAAGAGGCTGCATTAATTTTTACTGGAGTCACCAGTGACCTAGCCATTGCACCCCACAAACCCTTTGAAAAGCTAGTGATTGATATAGGTGGTGGTAGCACTGAGCTTGTGCTGGGTAAAAATAGTCCAAATCAATTACAAAGTTTCCCAATGGGATGCGTGGCTTTTAGTCATGATTATTTCCCACAACGCAAAATTAATAATGCCCATCTCCAAAATGCCATTGAGGCAGCTCAGGCTATTATAGAGTCATCTAAATCATATTCCTTAGGCGCCTCAGAAACTATTTGGAGTGGATGGCAGGTGTGTATTGGTTCATCTGGCACCATGAAGGCATTAATCGCACTGAGCGCACTAGAAGAGGGCGGTATGGCTTATCTAAATAGGGCATCAATGGCAAACATAGAGCAGCAGTTGTTAGCTTTTGATTATTTAGATGATGTGAGTATTGAAGGAGTGCGAGTAGATCGCGGTGAAGTGTTGCCTGCAGGCTATGCCATACTCATGGGCATCATGCGCAGCTTAAACTTAGATCGGATTTATTTTTCTACGGGGGCTTTACGTGAAGGCGTGTTGCTAAAGGCTTTACAAGAGAAGTAATAAAAGACAAGAAGTCATTTAATAGTTAAGGCAAATGGCTAAGTCAAAGGTTAGTCTAAAGCTTACCTAGGCAATGTGGTCATTGGCCTAGGTAAGGTTATATTAAACGCAGTATTAAACCGCTAGATACTCTTCACGAAGTGCTTTGTTATCCAACACTTCTTGAGCTGTACCAGTAAACACTATCTCACCAGAATCGATGATAATGGCATGGTCGGCTAGCTTAAGCGCGGCCACAGCATTTTGCTCAACGATGACAGTGGTAATGCCCATAGATTTAACTTCTTTAAGCATACGTTCAATTTCTTGCACGATCACAGGTGCCAAGCCTTCATAAGGCTCATCAAGCAAAAGAAGCTTTACATCTCTTGCCAATGCGCGTGCTAAGGCTAGCATCTGCTGCTCGCCACCAGAAAGAGAAGAGGCTTCTTGCTTGCGTCTTTCTTCCAGCTTTGGGAAATGCCCGTAGATCTTTTCAAGAGTCCAGCCTAAAGGTTGCGCAATTTGCGCCAAAATTAAGTTTTCTTCTACGGTCACACCTGGAATGATGCGACGGTCTTCACAGACCAATTGAACGCCAGCGCGAGCTGCTTCAAAGGCTTTCATGTTATGTAAAGCTTGGCCGTTTAGCCAAATCTCACCACTGCTAAGAGCAGGTTGAGCTGCTCTAGCAATCGCTCTTAGGGTAGAGGTTTTACCGGCACCGTTGCGGCCTAGTAGGGCCACAATGTCACCTTCTGGGATGTCAAAAGACACCCCTTGCACTACGTAGCTTTCACCATAAAAGGCATTTAGCTCACGGCAAGAAAAGAAGGACTGAGGCGCGTCTGGTGTACTTTGTTTCATAGTATGTTTCCTTATGCGCTTATTAAACTTGAGCTTCGCCAAGATAGGCTTCAATAACTTTAGGATGACCCTTGATTTCGTCTGGAGTACCTTCAGCAATAATTTGGCCTTGAGCTAACACAGAAATCTTTTCTGCCAAAGAGAAAACTACATTCATGTCATGTTCAACAATCACTTTGGTGATGCCATCTTGCATGCTATTAAGCAGTTCAATGGTTTTCTCTGTTTCATGGCGAGCCATGCCGGCAGTAGGTTCGTCAAGTAACAATAAGCGTGGTTTGTTAGCCAAACAAATAGCCATTTCTAAACGACGCTTGTCACCACGTGACAAACTACCTGCCAAAGAGTACATGTGTTTTTCTAAGCCTAGCTCACAGATCTGTTGTTCTGCAAATTCGATAAGAGGGCGCTGTTTGGCACGACCCTCAAACATATTCAGATTAAAAGACCCATCTCTAGCTGCAAACACAGGAATAGTTACGTTTTGTAACACAGTCATTTCTGGGAACACAGCTGGCGTTTGGAAAACCTTAGCGATGCCAAGCTGGTTAATGTCAAACGAGTTCACATTAAGCAGTGGTTTGCCATCAAACATTACTGAACCATCATCAGGCTTAAGCATGCCTGTTAACACGTTCAATAACGTTGATTTACCAGCACCGTTAGGCCCGATAAGAGCGTGAGTGGTGCCTTTTTCAATTTTTAAATTCACGTTTTGTAAGGCTTTTAAACCACCAAAACTTAAAGATACTTGATGTATATCTAATATAGCCATGATTCAGTTCCTTATTCGCCGTCAACGGTAGTGAAATAACGCTTTTTCAGGCGAGCAATGCCTTCCATAAAGCCACCAGGCATAAACACAACAACAGCCATAAAGATTGCACCTAGAACAAGTAACCACTGTTCTCCAAGGTCTACAGACAATACGTTTTCAAAGTACAACATGAAACCTGCACCTAACATAGGGCCAACTAAAGTGCCTACGCCACCGATGACAGACATGATGACGATTTCGCCAGACTGATGCCAACCTAAGAATTCATGACCTACAAAAGGCTCATAAACCACCATTAAGGCGCCAGCAATCGCAGCATATACAGCGCTTATTACAAAGGCTAATAGCTTGTATTTACGGGCGTTGATACCAGTGAACTCCAAGCGGGTTTGGTTGCACTTAATAGCTTTCATCATTAAACCTACAGGCGAGCGTTCAATACGCTTGGCCATGTAAAACAAGAAGATAGCCATAAAGGTGACAAAGTAAAATACCGTGTCGCCCTGCATTTTCAAATTAAACAACATAGGTGTAGGCATGCCTGTTAGACCGTTTTCACCGCCAGTCCATTTTTGCAGCATAGACATAGCCATTGAGTCGAACATTTCGGCAAAAGCTAAGGTAAGAATGGAAAAGTAAATACCTGTTCTTTTTAGCGTAAGCAAACCAATAATCACAGCCACAACCGTGGCAGCTAAAACAGCCACTAATATTGCTGGAATAATGTTATCAGAGAAGCTCTTCAACATAATGCCAGTAACATAAGCGGAAATACCAAAGAAGGCAGCGTGTCCAAAAGACAAGTAGCCCGTAAAACCTAGCAAAATATCAAAACCTACCACAAAGATACAAAAAATCATGATCTTAGTATCTAGGCCTGAGTATCCACCCATAATTGGGAACCATAAAGGCATGGTTAAGGCGACTAAAGCAAACAAAAGTACAGCTTTGTTGTGTTGCCAAAAGTTATCTTGATTCAACATTATTCAAATACTCCTTTGGCACCTAATAAACCACGAGGGCGAACCAATAAGATGATTACAGTGATTAGGTAGATAATAATGGTATTAATGTAGATGTAAGGTGCTGTGAAGCTTTGCGCCATACCAATCAATATACCAGCTAACACAGCGCCGCCCAGGGAGCCCATGCCGCCAATTACTACAATCAAGAATGAAGGCACAAGTAACTGCATGCCTACTTCTGGTGATACTTGAGTTACGGGCCCGCCAAATACACCAGCGATACCTGCAATCATGGCACCTAAGCCAAACACCACCATAAAGCGACGGTTAATGTTAACACCAAGGAACTGCAGCATTTCTGCATCACGCATACCTGCACGAATAACCAAACCAAAGCGGGTAAGGTGTAATAGAGCAAATACGGCTGATACAGTAACGATAGCGACTACTACCAATATCATGCGCCACTTGGGATACACTACAAAACCTTCTAAGAATGGTAGGTATTCATGCATAAAGATAATGCCGTTACCCCAAGCAGGGATGGTAAACGGAATATTGTTAGCACCAAATACCCACTTAAGAAGCTCTTGCAAAACGATGGCTAAGCCAAAGGTTACCAAGATTTGATCAGTGTGTGGCCGGTCATAGAAACGCTGAATTAAGCCGCGTTCCAAAAGCACCCCGATTATAAACAGCACAGGAGGCACTATAATCAGCGCCAGGCCAAAGCCTAGAGCATTGTTGATGCTCACAGCCAAATAAATAGCGATGAGATAAAGGGCACCGTGGGCAAAGTTAACTACGCCCAAAGTACCAAAAATAAGTGTAAGGCCCAGAGCAATGAGCACGTAAATGGAACCCAGCTGTAGGCCGGTTAAGATAGATAGAGTAAAAGCGTTGAGCGTCATATCCATTGTGGAGATACTCCCATTGGTTGCTGTGGCAAGGTCATGTTGATGTAATTTTATATTAAGTAAAATAAAAACGGGCCAGCGTTAAACTGGCCCGTATGGGTCAATACATCCAGCTTATGCTGGGACGTATGGGCCTAACTCACCGCCAAAGATGGCAGGATCATAGTCCACGGTTGCAGCATCAACTTCATCAACGATCTTAAGATAGTCGAATTCGCTGGTACGTGCAGAAGGTGATTTACCCTGCATAACCAAGATGTCCTTAATACACTGGTGATCAGAACCACGGTATAAGGTTTCGCCGTTACCAGCGCCAGTGAATTTAAAGTCTTCAAGGGCTTTGATAACTTCTGGTGGGTAGAAAGTACCTGCCATTTCACATGCGTTAGCATACAAAAGAGTCTGTACGTAACAAGTGTGAGCAGCCTGTGAAGGTGGGAATCCATATTCATCAGTAAAGGTTTTAACAAATACTTGAGAACCTTCATCTTGTAGAGCCCAGTTCCAACCCGAGGTGCCTAATACACCGTCGATGTTTGCAGAACCAGCACCTTTAGCCATCAAACGACTGTATAAAGGCACTACGATTTCTAGGTTCTTACCGTTTTTCTGCATGTCACGCATGCCGAAGTTTACAGCGTTGGTTAGAGAGTTAACCATGTTCGCGCCGTAGTGGTTCAAGATTAGAACGTCTGCGTCTGAGTTCAATACTTGAGACAAGTACTGAGAGAAGTCAGTAGTCTTCAATGGCGTCATGATGTTGCCAGCAGTAGACCAACCTTCTTTCTCGGTAAACTCTTGCATAGACTCTTGCTGGGTGTGGCCCCAAGAATAGTCAGCTGTTAGGTGGAAAGCACGACGGTCTTTGCCGTATTCTTTGCTCAATACAGGAGAAAGTGCCTTACCTGTCATGTGAGCGTTGAAGAAATGGCGGAAGCCATAACGCTGCTTGTCCTTACCTGTAGTGTCGTTTGAGTGAGTCAAACCACACATAAAGATAATGCCTAGCTCATTACACAAGTACTGCTGTGCAATAGCGATACCAGAAGAAGATCCACCAGTAACCATGATTACTTTATCACGCTCGATCATACGACGAGCAGAGGTGCGAGAAGCATCAGCGTTAGTTTGTGTGTCACCCGTTACATAAGTAACTTTTTTACCCAAAATGCCGTTGCCGGTCAATTTGCTTGGCTTAAGGGTGTCGAGCATGCCGCCACCGTTGTTCAAATGCTTAACAGCTAGCTTGTAGGCACGTAATTCATCAGCGCCTTCGTCTGCGTATGCGCCAGTTTGTGGTACGTTAAAACCAAGTACAACTTCACTACCTTTAACAGGGTAGTTACCAAGTGCTTCTTCAGCCCATGCATTTTGAGTAAAGAACATAGGTGTAGCGCCTGCTGCGGCTCCAGCTGACGTGGCTTTCAACACATCACGACGAGACCAGCCCGTCTTTTTATTTGTGTCTTCAGATTTTACATCTGTCATGGCAAACTCCAATTTATTGTTGTTAAGCCCAGATGAACACTGCCAGCAGTTTGTGCGTAGGTGCCTCTAGGTTGCTACCTAGTCTAGAGAACTGGGGAATATTGAAAATTAGACCTTAGTAAGTGAGACTAAAGTTGTATAAGTGCTGGAGGGGTGGCCTAGCCACTGCTATTACTAGTAACTAAGGCAACTGCCTATACAATCTGAACCAAACAGACTGTATACTAAAGGTGTTATTTTTTACTGTTAAGCCAAGATCCAGAGGCACTCATGACCAACACTAGCTCGCCACAAAAGCCCATTAACATTGCTGTATTAACAGTGTCTGACACTCGCACTGTGGCTACTGATAAATCTGGGGCCACGCTGATAGAGCTTTTACGTGGGGCAGGGCACCAACTAGCACAACACGCCATTGTAAAAGATGATGTGTATCAAATACGTGCTGCTGTGAGTGGCTGGATAGCAGATAGCAACGTGCACGCGGTGCTAGTAACCGGAGGCACAGGCTTTACCGCAAGAGACACCACCCCTGATGCCTTATTGCCATTGTTTGACCAAGTGATCGAAGGCTTTGGTGAGCTGTTTAGAAGCTTATCTTTTACAGAAATTGGCACTTCTACCATACAGTCTCGCACTGTGGCAGGTGTGGCTAATCGCACCGTGATTTTTAGCATGCCAGGCTCTACAGGAGCGTGCAAAACAGCATGGAATGGCATTATTTGTGAACAACTAGACAGCCGGCATAAACCCTGTAATTTTGTAGAAATGGTGACCTTTCACTCATCCAATGATTTAACTTCGTAATGCCTACTATTACTAACAAAACTAGCCTTACCAGCGTAGCTGATGCGCAGCAGCAATTAATGCAAGCTGCAACATGCACCCTTAGCACGCAACGGGTGTCTTTATTTTATGCCGTAGGTCGGGTATTAAGTACCCCTGTGATATCAATGGTAGATGTGCCCCCAGCGGATAACAGCGCTATGGACGGCTATGCCATGCGCACAGAAGATGTGCACCTAGCTGCAATACCAGTGCGCCAGCGCATAGCGGCAGGACAAGTGCCCCATGCATTAGAGCCCCATACCTGTGCTCGTATATTTACTGGGGCGCAAGTGCCAGCTAATGCACAGCTTGTGGTGATTCAAGAAGATGTGGACAAAGTAGAAGGGGGCATTTGCATCCGCCAAAGCGCATTGCAGCAAGGACAAAAGCAAGGCCAGTTTATACGCCTAAAAGCCCAAGACATCACCACAGGACAAGTGGTATGTGAAATAGGCACCAAGCTTGAAGCAAGGCACTTGGGAGTGTTGGCATCGATGGGCATAGAGCATGTAGACGTGTATCGTCGTCTAAAAATAGCCATAGCCTCCACGGGCAGCGAGCTAGTAAATCCAGGCCAAGCCCTAAAAACTGGCCAAATCTATAATTCAAACCGCTTTTTATTAGCAGGACTAATAGACCAGCTAGGCATGGATCTAGTAGACATAGGCATTATTACTGATGAGCGCTCTACCACTGAAAACGCCCTAGCTTTGGCAGCAGACCAGGCAGACATTATTATTACCAGTGGTGGTGTGTCCGAAGGCGAAGAAGACCATGTAAAAGGGGCAGTAGAAACCCTAGGTCAGCTAGACGTTTGGAAACTAGCGATAAAGCCAGGTAAACCACTGGCCTTTGGTCGTGTAAAACACACCCCATTTTTTGGTTTGCCAGGCAACCCTGCCAGTGTGTTGGTGACCTTTATGATAATGGCTAGGCCCTTTCTACTAGCGCTACAAGGCTGCAGAGATAACAAAGGCTATAGTTTAACTGCGCATTTGGTGAACCCTCCCAAAAAACCAAGCGAAAGACAAGAATACCTGCGGGTAAGGGTGTTGCCTCATGCGCAGGCAGGCTTGGTGATAGAGGCGATGACTAATCAAAACTCAGGGGTGCTAAGCACCGCCATGGAAGGGCATGGCCTAGCGGTAATAAAAGTAAATACATCAGGAGAGCAGGCGCAACAGGTGGAGTTTTTGCCTTATGTTAGCTACGGCGTGTAAAGGCCATATTATTATACAATCTGTATAAAAATCACTTGAGAATCATAGGCTTTTTGCCTATACTGCGCACCTCGCAATCGATCGATTGTGATCGTTATGGTAGCCCTATTGGTCCCCACGCAACGATAAACCGTAAACCTGGTCAGGCCTGGAAGGGAGCAGCCACAGCGGTGGATTCGTGTGCCGAGGTGCGGCTGATAGGGGTACCACCATTTCTTTGATTTATATAAATATTTAGCTTATTTTAGACGCTTATTGAAGCAAGTGGACCACATGGTGGAACACATGGCTAATCCTTCAGCTTACCTGCAGTCTTCAAGACATCACGTATTTTACTTTCGCATTCGCGTACCCTTGCATCTTCAAGCTCAGCTTAAGCAGACTTATATCCGCCGTTCGTTGCAAACAAAATGCAGGCGAAAAGCAGTTATAAGATGCTCTGAATTACTTCAGCAGGCTGATGAACTGTTTGACTGTGCAGACTCAAAAGTAACAGATGTAGACACAATTCAGTGGGGCTATGAGAAGGTTGATAAAGCCTCAGGAGCAGCCTTGTCAATAAGTGCTGAAGAACCCAGGCAAACTATAAAAGCGCCTTCAGCACCTCTCCTGTCTGCTGTGTTGAGCGAATACTTTGTTACTCAACGTCTTGAAGGTGTCGGGGAGCGGACTATACGAGCAAAGCTAGGAGTGGCTAACTTGCTATATCGAATTATTGGAGATGTCCCTGTAGACGAATACAGCAGGGCAATGATGCAAACATTCAAATCTACCGCATTAAAGCTACCCCCAAGGCTTAACCAGCTAGGGGACATATCTATAGAAGATGCCATTGCTCAGACCAACGCAACAATATCTATTACTACTTTTAACAATTACGTAAAGGACTTGTGCTCAGTCTTTACCTTTGCAGTAAGAGCTGGTTACTGCGCACGCAACCCTTTTGACGGACTGAAAGTTAAGCTGAAAGTTAAAGTCAGCAGCCTCAGAAGCCGGTTTACTAATGACGACGTCGACACCATATTCTCTACAGACATCCACACAAAAAACGATAAAGCGCCGAAAGATTATCAGTATTGGTTGCCACTACTAGGACTTTATACTGGTGCTCGGCTAAACGAACTGAGCCAGTTGTATAGGAGTGACATCGTTGTTGTAAATGGTATTGACTGTTTACACATTCAAGCTGTTAACTCTGGTCAGCGGCTCAAAAGTCCATCATCTGACAGACTTATACCGATACATCCAAAGTTAAAGGCTTTGGGTTTTCTCGACTTTGTTACCTCATTTAAAAACAAGTCTAAACTACGCCTTTTCCCTGAGCTGTCTTATCATAAATACCACGGTTACTCGGCTACACCATCTAAATGGTTTGCTCGACATAGAGTGCTCACAGGCCTTTCTAAGAGCGCTGAAAAGAAGGACTTCCACAGCTTCCGACATACTCTTGCAGATGACCTGAAGCAGCGTGGGGTAGCTGAGAGCCTTATTGCTGGGATACTGGGGCATAGCACAGGTGGTATAACCTTTGGACGTTATGGAAAGGACTATACGCCTGAGGTACTAGCGCCAGTTATAGACATGCTAGATTGGGATTTATCACGAGTTACTAGTTACCAATGCTAAGGAGGTCGGAGTCTGGACCCGGACTGCATTGATGCCCATAGGTCTATGCTACGCAGCTTTATCCGTTTTTAAAGCCATAGATTTAGGGTTCAACCAGTCCAACAACATTCCTCTCATACGCTCGCTTGGAATGAAGAGGTTAATGGGTTTGCCGTCTCGGATAGCACTTCGAAATATCCACTGGACTAAGGCTGACAATGCGAATTGGTCTTGGTCCACCTTAACGCCCCTAGATTCAATGAACATTTTCACAACAGGCACCATGTACAAGTCAATCATGTACGCGAGATTGGTCCTGTGACGATGTTCGTTGGTAGCTCTGGCATTACAGGCCACAAAACCTTTTGCATAGCCAGCCCCTTTTAATTTGGGTCTCTGGCTTGTGTAGCAAGTCCACATAGACACCCCAGCAGGCCCTTCCACCCGGTTGTTGAAGTAGTTATATATTAAATTCTTTAGGCCCTTTAGAGCATCGCTGCCCTGTTTTCCGTACCATGAAGAACTCAATAAATACGGGTTCTTTTCGAACTTAGGAATCTTACCAATTGAATTTAGCTTCGGGTCATCCATAATGGTGATTAATGACTTAATTTTCGCCCTCATCGGACCTTCATCGATTGAGGCATAAGGCGCTAGCTCAAATTTAACGAGCGTATGATGATGGACCTTATATCCCGCAGCTGCAGTATATGCGGCCATAAGACTTCCTTTCCATAAATAGGTAAGTATGAAAACCTCATTAAATTGTTCTAAGAAGTCAGTAGGGAATATCCAGAAGTTCATTTTGTCCTTGTAACGGAAGAGGTTTCCGTTCTCACACAATGATTTCAAGTGGTCGAACTTTCCTCTGTAATTGGGTTCGTTTTCGTGGTTCCAAAGTATGCGACCGTCATCGGCTATCGATATGAGATTGTGGTCAGACAATATCTTGAAGTCGCTATTAGAAAATTCCGTACAATGCTCCACGCATTCCATCATTTCATCAATGTAGAGTACGTATTTGTGTTTGGACACTAGTTCGTAGGTGGTCCTGTTCAACCCTTTCCACAATGCGTGTGTGGTCACGATATTATGGCCAGCTTCGAGCAGTTCATGGAAGTTATCAGTTTTAGATTGACCATGGGCTGCAGGAGAAACGAAATCGGCCATAGGACATTGCTTCTGGAAGCGTTTTACCTCTTCCAAGTATGGTGTGACGATAATAATGTTTGGAGGTGTGACGTCATCAAATATTGACGCAATAAGTTGGTTGACTGTATTGATAAGCCAAGTGGACTTACCTTGCCCCATCATTGCATCAACAACATTGATGAGAGGGGCGTTATTATTGTAATCGGTGTACGTGAACATGTTTGTGGTCCTGTTAAGTGGGGTGAGTTAGCCGTTTTAGTTAAATTAAAACAGCTAAAAAATGGTAGGTATTCCCATATAGGTGACGCTCAGGGCGATATCCTTAAAAGAAAATGGGTCTATTAAATAATGAAGAACAATGATGGAAATCAGTTTTTAGAGATTCTAAAGTGGACTATGTTCCATCATCATTCATGATTAATCACTGATGATATAAGCCCAATAGAGGCTGGTTATGATTTACCACTACCGCGATATACCTATTTAAAATGGTCATGGCTGTGGTACGTAACCATCAACGATGATGGTCATACATTTACGAGTTAAGTAGCCACTGCTGCTTTGAGGTAGGCATCTGTCGCTCCGTTCAGTCGAACAGAAACTAGCTTTGCAATTAGATTCCCCTTCTCTGTTAAGGTCAGAAGGTTTCGCCTTATACATTCTGGGTCAGTATTGCGTTGGATTAAGTCCAGACCACCACCGTCAGGGTTGTGTGTCTTGCCATCAGACAGTATGTCTATGCTGAAATAAAGATTAGCCACCACTGTTCCTAGAATTTCAGCAAGCTCACTAGAAGTAGACGTTCCGCATACTGAGAGGGCAGTAAATACCTTTAATTGCATCATTGTAATGTCTGGATGGATAAGTCCAACTTCGGCAATAGCCATGCCTAACGGTTGTAAGGCTGCGTATGAAGTAATTTGCTTATTAGCTACGAGGCTCATACTAGGGATTCTCCCAGCAGTACCATATTGAGGGCAACAGACTCAGAAATGGGGCGTTCAAGCTTGGTTTCTAGTATTCTCTTGGTGTTCATAAGGGCTTCATAGCCTTCTTTGCTAAAGCGCATAGCGCGCTTGCAGTAAGGGTTGCGTAGCTGCTGTTGTGAGGTTAGTTTGTGTGAGTTGGTCATGGGTTACTCCTGTGAGTTAAAGTGATTGATAGTCATGTTTCTAAAAAGACATTTGGGCTGACATAAGTTGTGAAGTAATGTGCTTTTCCTATAGTGCTACACTTGATAAGTGGTATAGGTGCGGCTTTACTTTCTTATAAAGCAATTTAATTAATTGCTCAGGTGGAACTCAAGTACCTTTAAAATGTTCTCTCACTCATAGGGAAACCTTTGATGTGTTCTTGGGTATACCCTATTTGGATTGTTCACAGAGTCCGAGATGGTGTTCGCTAAGAATTGATTACCCATGAACATGCGAGTAGTATCGCAACCTTTAAGAGTCTATATGAACATTAGAGGTGGACAAATGACTGAACATCAACGTTACGGATATGCACGAGTGAGTTCCCATGACCAGCACACCACCATACAAGTTGAAGCACTCAAGGCTGCGGGGTGTTATCGTGTATGGGAAGAGAAAGTGTCAGGTACAAGCAGGGTGTCCAGAGTCCAGCTAGAGAGTGTTTTAAGCTACCTTAGAGCTGGTGACACACTGGTGGTCACTCGCATAGATAGGCTTGCAAGAAGCCTTAAAGACCTGCAGGACATCATTTATGAACTCAAAGGTCGAGGCGTCCATCTACAAGCTACTGAACAGCCCGTTGATACTTCTACAGCAGCAGGGAAGGCTTTCTTAGGCTTCCTAGGCGTCTTTGCTGAGTTTGAAACTAATCTACGCAGAGAGAGGCAGCTAGACGGTATAGCGATGGCTAAGGCAGCTGGGAAGTACAAAGGAAAGGCACCACTGAAGCAAGAGATAAAGGACCAAGTCATTAATCTATTTAAGTCCGGCACCAAACAGGTAGACATTATTAGTCAGGCGGGTGTGGGTAGAACGTCAGTGCATACTATCCTCAAGGCTGCAGGGCTTAAGTAGATAGCGAAAAGTGGGCTAGCTTAAATTACTAAATAGCTCTTGTGGTGAAGAACCAAATGCCCCTTCCTGTTCAATAAAGCTGTTACTGCCCCAATATGGCCCCACACGGGGTTTTTCTAGCGCCCCTTGTATGTAAATACTGCTTCAGACTTTTTGTACTAAATGAATACCAGAGAGCCTTTAGCAATTTCTAGAACTTACAAATCCCTATGTATACTGATTAACACAAGGTGCAAATACAAAAGCCACGGGAGCTAATGGGGGGCTTCACCGTCAATGTCAACCAAGCCTTCTCCCACTAATTGTTTGCGCATCATCCAGTCCACCAAGTTGTCATAGACTTGCGTAGGCGCAAAATCAGCCTCCGGCACTGGTGGCCCTAACGTAAGCCCATGTCCGATTAACAGGGGATTAAAAACATCTGGCTTTGTTTTTAATCTTGCGCCCTTATTGGTGACAATATAACGGTCACTTGCAGCAAAATTGTGTGGAGACCCTAGTTTGATAGGTGCGAGGATGTTGCGACCCATATTAGGGTAAATTGCTTCAGACAAAGACAACTGATATAAAGTAGGCATGATATCTTTATGTGATGCCACCTGTTCAAGATCTACAGGCGTATTCGGTTTGTAAGAACTTGGAACATAAAGGTAAAAAGGTACGGCTATATTGCGTAATACACCACCTTTAAAACTAGTCAGCCCTCTTACAGCGTGGTCACCTGTAGCTGCAATAATGGTACTTTTCGCAATATTACTGGCTTTAATGCGGCTAATAAACTGCCCTAAATGGACGTTGGTGTATTTAAACGTAGCTAAGGAATGGTCTGGCAAGCTGCCAATCTTACTCTTTAAATCTGAGCCAACTACGGGTTCGCTACCAATGAACGAAGTAGGTACTTTATAGGGAGGGTGGTTTGTGGTGGTTAAAGTCACAACAAACAAAGGCTGTTTATCTGTACCATGTTGAAGCATTAGGTTAGCTGCATAATCATACATATAGGCGTCTTCGCCACCCCATACATTGGTGGGCATCTGTGGATATTGCTGCAATAATTGATGAGCGCCAACAACTTCATCAAAACCTTGATTTAACAAAAAGTCTGAGCGGTGATGTATGCCTTCATAGCCTGTGTAAATAAACACAGTTTTATATCCCTTACGCTGAAAAACTTTCGCGGCTGCAGTGTCCAAAGACACATGCTTGTACTTAGATTGGGTAATTGTAGGATAGTTAATGTTGCCCAGCATGGCAACCAGCGAACTTTGAGTGTCATTGTAAGCGGGTAAAAAGTGTTGAAACCAATAATCCTGTTGCAAGTGCCCTTTTAGCCCACCCAACAAGTCCACTTGACCCCCAAACTCCGAAGTTAGGGGTTCATTGCCAAGGCTCTCTACCAAATGTAAGACCACATGAGGTGGTTTTTCAGCCAGTAGCTCAAGTTTAGGCGTAGAGACAAAAAACTGAGGCCACAAAGCTCCTTCTCTAGGCTCGTGCCCATAAAAGGCCTGATACAATCTGCGCCCTTCGGCATCGTTCGCGGGCGCTAAATTGCGAGAATCTAAATACTCTAAAACGGCATAATAAACCGCCAGGACACCATTAGGTACTGCATTATTATACGTAGGCGAGGCTGAAACAATCAGATGTTTATGGGACAATGGGAAATTACCAAAGCTACCCCTGCCCAAAGATAATACCAGGATTAGCGAAATCAACACAAATCCCGTTGAAACCATAACTCCTAGCTTAACACCCGCCCATTGTAACATTAGCCATTTTGCCATTTTATAACAAACTACAGCTACAATAATTGATGCTATAAGACTGGCCAAACCATAACCTAAAAAGCTACCCGAGCCCCAAACAGATTCTGCAATGGCATGGTTGTCGTATTTTAAGTTCTCAATGGCAGAGGCATTAAACGGGGTGCCGAAAAAGGCAATGTATCCCACATTGGCAACAGACAAAACCACCACGCATACTGCTACAACGCCGCCCCAAACCAGTCCCAACCACAGCGCGCACCGTCCCATAAACGCGGGCAGCAACACGGCAAGCAAAGACAGCAGGTAAACCGGAAGAAACAAACGAATAGACGTGGCCACATCAAACCGCAACCCCTGCCACAATACCCGCCAAAAATCGGCATTTACGATATTAATATCAGCACTGAAATGAACCAGAGAAAACAGCCGGACACAAACCACTGCCAAGGCCACTATAGCGGTAACTAAAGTTAACCACATTACTTGCTTTACGTAGGGCAAGATTCCAAATGAGGTATTATTAAAATGCATGAAGAGCTCTTATATTATTGTTTTGTGGATTATGAATAAGCATGTATGCACCAATAATTAGGTAACCATCACATTAGATTAAGCAATGCAGAGGACGTATGAAATCATCGTGCATAATAACAAAGTCAGTTATCAGATTAAAGTTCACGAGCTGATAATGTGGGATTTAGATGGACTGAGAATTTTCTCATTACAGCTAATGCTGGAATGGAACGTATTGGTAACGAAACTACGACTAAATATAAGCTGAAGTTTGAAGCTAAATTTTAATTGAGTTGGTCCTAATTAGGTGGACCACAAAGTGGAACACTTCGCTTGAAATCAATGTCTTATTTGTGGTTCAATTAATTCTCGATTAATCACTTGCTTGATAAGTTTAAATTCTTCTAAAGCCTTATAAATCAGGGTGTAGAAACTGTAGTTGTTTTGTTTTTGGAGCAGCCACAGCGGTGGATTCGTGTGCCGAGGTGCGGCTGATAGGGGTACCACCATTTCTTTGATTTATATAAAT
>ENA-ORXF01000829-ORXF01000829.1-marine-metagenome-genome-assembly--contig:-NODE-829-length-21054-cov-6.229203_pt1 | contig 21054 bp, 8 predicted proteins | sample MGYA00237864_ERZ511476 | MGnify/ENA primary metagenome ERZ511476 (study PRJEB26306, sample SAMN06343908) | marine metagenome | isolation source: coastal waters | place: Atlantic Ocean: West Antarctic...
TATAATAAACCTACAAAATCCTCATGAGATGGTGGTATAAAAAATCTAAACTTACCTTTACTTTCTCCACGCTTTCTGCCTTTAATAGAATCAAATCTTTTTTTAGACTCAATACCGGTTAAACTTTCTAATATATCATTAAAGTTTTCATTCATTGAATTACTGAATTTAACCCTAGCTTGTTGCACTTTACGCTTAACATCAAATTGTTCTAATATATTATCTACAGCTTGCACGTTCTGTAAAGCATCGTCTGCAAAGTAAAAGTCATTATAACCATCACTTACTTTATCAACCATCCAAAGCGCTTTAGCTTCAGCTGTAGAATTAGCTAAGCCTGTAATATTCTTTAAAGGTATGTTTAAACCATTGGCTTGTAAGAAAGCAAATATAGCTGGCGCTGCTTCCGCTGGCCTAGCCGTTAGTACAAACATATTCTCAGGACCAAACTTACCTTGCAATTTCATTGCTTTGTTAAACAATGGAGCCGTTTTACCATCTACAACTTTAGTAAACTCTGAAAAGTCAAACTTATAACCTAATTCTGAAAGATTTTCATAGGTACTAGCATATTGCTCTGCGTTTAAAGTTCCTTTAGTTCCATCTGGTTTAGTGAATCTAATTAAAGATTTACTCGTGGCTAGCGTGTCGTCAAAATCTAAAACAGTTATACCTTTAGAAGATTTAGAAAAAGAAACTGTTCTACCAGCTGCAATTGCCGCATCAAGTATTTTTGTTTTATTAATAGGTTTAGAAATGCCAACGTTTATAGTGGCATCCATAAAACCTTGTTTTGTTGTAGCGTCTATTATTTCAGTCTCAGTGTTTAATAAATCTTTCATCATAAACTGAATTCCAACTTTAAAAGATCTCATTTTAACACCATTCTTCATGCTTGATAATGATCTTACACTAGCATAAGCGTCTACATTTGCTTTTAGCCTTGGAGCTGGTTTTTTTCCCATTGCAAATATAGATTCGTCATTAAAAGTAAAAGTTGCGTTACCATATTGCGTAGCTAGTATAGTGATTGAACTAACACCTTCGTTTAAATAATGGTTTTCCACAACTTGCTCGCTCAAAGGTATTTTGCCTAAGCCTTTAGTTCTTTTTTTATAAACAACATCTGGAAACTTTTCAGGAGTACCTTTTACAATATTACCAGTTAACTGCTTAACAAAACCTTTATCGTTTTTTGTAAATCCATTTTCATTATTGTAAACGTCTATATCTTTATTAGTTTCCTTTATATATTTTTTAATATTAGGTATTATTTGTTTTTTAATAAAATCTTTAATACCCTTTATATTATCATGTGTTTTATTAGCCAAAGTAAATTCTCCGGTTTGTAAGTTTAAATTACTTAAAGAAACGCTTCCCATTCGCACGCCTTTTAACCCAGCTTTTATTTCGTGGTTTTCTTCTGGAAACCCTAGTATTTCAAAAACAAAATCAGCCATTCCACCTTTTTCTCCAACGCGTGTAGATTTAACTGTTAAACCTAGTATGCCTAAACCACCAATTTCTTTTGGACCAAAGTAGTTAGAAAAAGCTTGTTCCCATATTTTTCCTTGATCATTAAATGTTTGTGGCCTTCCGTCAATAGGGTTTGTATATCCAGAGTAAATTCCATTTTTAAAAGTTAAAGGTTTACCTTTGTTTCCCCTAAGAAGTATATCATCAAACTTAGTCTGCATAGTTTTAGAAAACTTAACAGCGTCAAAGCTTTTTTGCTCGTTTTGAATATTTTCAATAGCTATAGAAACCTGTCTTAGTTTAGCTTCAACAACTTTACCTATATCTTTAGAATTAGCTTCAATGTAACTATCTGTAGCTATCTTTGCTTTTCTTCTAGCTATACGTCTTATTAAAGCAGTTCTTCTTTCTGTTAGGTTGCGCTCGTTACCCTCTAAAAACCATCTAATATACTCTCGCTTATTAGTTTTGTTTTCAAAAACATCTTTTACGTAATTTGTTACCTTATCTGTTTTAGAGCTAATGCCTTTGTATTTTTCTGTACGTATTTTTTTCTTTTCAAACCAAGGTCTATAAGCTGTTCTTATTGTTTCCATGCCTAAACTTTGAACTACTTCTAGGTATTCGTTTCTAATAAAAGTTTCATATTCAGCCGTTGGACCTCTTTTACCTGTCTTTTTATCTTTAGCTATTTTACCAATAATACCATCAAGCGATTTACGTATATCACCTAGTATTAGCTTTTCCATTTGAACTTCAATATCATCAGGATTTTTCTCTAATAAAGCTTCAACCTCAGCTTCTATCTCAGCGTTAACTAAACCATCTTCTACCTCTATGTCAAAATCTCTTAAATTTCTAGCTTTACTTTTATCTTCTACTTCTGTTGACGTCGATGTGTCTTCTATCTCTTTGGCTTCTTTAGTGTCTATAGTAGTTGTTTTTTTAGCTTTTTCACCAGCTTCAAATAACTTCTTTTTAGAATCTAACTTACCAAACCTAGTGTTAGCAAATATAAATTCACCAAATCCTTCTGGGCCAACAGTTGTACCATCAGCTCTTGTAGCTTCAGGATCAAAATTTGTAAGTCTGTTTTGAACAGACTCAATAGCGCCTTGATATTCTCCACCTATAGATTTTGATTTAACGTAGTTACTGATAACACCGTCACCCATTGTTGCGTTGAATATAGCTGGAAACGCTCTACGATCCTGCACAAACGCGTCATAATCTTTCTTAGTCTTTATGTTTTTAGGTATAAGCTTATTAATAGCTTCAAGTGGAGTTGACATAGATCTACTTGTACTCGTAGCCGCAGTTCCACCGCCCGCTAGGCTTTGAGCTCTAGTGCTTATTAACCCTCCAGCTTTAACGCTTTTTTGGTAATCTTTCATGAAGTTGTAAACTTGCCTACCGTTTGCAAACTCTTTTTTGTAACCCACTTTTCTAGCTATCTCTTGTATAAAGTTTTTAAGCTTATCAAAAACTCCTTCGTTGAATTTAATATCACCTTTAGTGATACCATCAGAGAACACCGTTAACCACTCTTCCGTGGTGTTTATATCTAAATCTTCCCCAGCAGCAATCCTACGTTTAATTTCTTTTTGCACATAATCTTTTTGATCCTTAGTTATAGTGTTTGTAAAGTCTGATATTAAATCTGTTTGCTTTTCGGTGGTTAAACCTCGCATGTGTTTAGCCACAACACCATGTAGTAATTCATGTGCTCCAACGTTTATCTGGCCTGTCTGACCGGCTATATCTTTGTTAATGACAATAACATCACCCACTATAAATCCATCAGAATCAGCAACATCAGTTACGTCTAGTTTGTTGTCTGGGTTTTTAGTGTTATACTCTTCAACAGCTTTATCATGCGCTATTTGAGCAGAGGCATTGTCTTCGGCAATTACAACTTCTTTGCCGGCATAATTTTTATTTTTTTGTAAAAAATCAATAGTATCTTGAAGGTTGTTCTCTCTCACGGCTTTTCGCACGTCAGCGGCTTCCTGTGTTACAGCAACATCCGTAGCGCCTTTGTATTTGTTTATAATACTGCTTATTGAAGCCTCTACAGAAGCTAAAGCTTCTTCAGCACCTGGAACTTGGTTTATACCTTCTTTTTTAAGATTAGCCTTTGCTTCTCTTCTTAAAGCATCTAGCTTGATTAGTTTTTCAACATCTTTATCGTCTGTTATTTTATCGTCAACTTGAGATTTAACTTGAGCTTTATTTTGTTTTTCATTAGCTAACTTTTCTACTCCAGTAAAATCATCTTTTATTTGAATGTTAGCTTTTGCAACGTCAATATCATCAGCAGTTTCAACAAACTCTTTCATTTGATCATACGTAACATCCTCATCATTTAACCTGTACGTAGGTTGTTTTGCTGACTTTAAAGCCGTTAAGATATTAATTGGAGCCGTTACAGTTCCAGTTATAGCTTCAAATCCAATTTCAGCAGCATCCATTTCTTGACCAGCCACAACTCTACCTAAAGCCTCCCCAGTTGCGCCACCAACAGCTTCAACACCAACACCAACCATGCTGGCTGCTAAGGTGGCTGCTTTAGCACCTCTAGTAGCAGCAACAGCTCCTTTAGTAGCAACAGCTGCTTTGCCAGCAATACCACCAGAAAAGCCTTCTATAGCACCAATAGTTAAACCTCTACCTATAGATTTATTTCTTATAGAGTTTCCTTTTGGTCCTTCTAATAATGCTTTAATATTTTCGTCTGTAAATTCTTTACCTTCTTCTTTAAGTTCAGTTTCTATTAACTCACCAAAAGTTAACGCAGCTTCCATTGATGTTGCTAAACCACCCATAAAACCAGCAATAGCACCAGGCACAGCTCCAACACCACCAGCGACAGCGCCAACAGCAGCACCAACCCCAGCTCCAGTTCCAGCGGCAGCTAGGGAAGCTCCAGGAGAATCAATTAACGTACCAACTTGAGTACCTAAAGATTGTACAAATAATTCTGGTAATAAACCTGGTTGATCTTTTACACCTCTAAAAAACGCAGACCAAGTGCTACCCTCCTCAACATATTTCTTTTGAAACTTTGTCATACGTTCAGACGGAACGTGAGCTTTAGCTTCACTTTCTTTAGCCTTCATAAACTCTTGTATACTCTCCATATCTATATTAGAAAAGTCTTGAGACATTAAGTCTGTAGCCTCGCCAGTTGTACTAGCCGCAGCTACACCTCTTCCAAACCAAGTTTGATCAAACCAACTTACATCATTGTTTTGTGATTCCAAAGAACCATCCACCGATTGTGATCCCATATCGCTTTGACTCATCGTCGGATCTACCGTCGAGTCTTGTGCTTTTCCCTTTTTTGACGCGTTTGGAAAATCTAGTAAAAATTTTTGGATGTTGTTTGGTGATACTTCATAACTCTTACCATCAACCATGTAAATTTCATTCATATTTATTAATTTTGAGTATAAGTTGTAATATCGTCTGCTTGTTGTTGTTTTCTTGCGTACTCACCTAAAAAATCATTTATCCACTTTAAGTCGTTTGCGCTGTAGTCTTTGCCAGTGCCAAACCTACGTACTTTCTTACCGTCTCGAATTGGTTTACCTGTACTTCCGTCGATTAACATAATATCATTTGAAAAAACGTTATCCGCACCTACGATCTCTCCATATACATCTGAATACGGTACGAAAAAGTAATCTGAATTTTTTGCTGATGTAAATTTGAATGTATTATTTAACTCGTTAGCAGCGGCGTTATCTTGCGACCCCATACTCCCCGTGCTTTGTAACATAGAAGGAGATGCTAAGCCTTTATTTAGGTTTTCACCTTCTTTATTTGCCGCAGCATTTCTTGTAGGGTTAAAATCACCTTTACCTTCACCAGTTTTTATCAATCCCTCCCTGTCTGCTACATTGTACATGGTAAATTCATCGCCTCTTTCATCTACATACATACCATTCTTACCAAGATCTTTGTTCCAAGTGTAATACCCATGTTTTCCACCAACATCTCTAAAGGTGCTTAAATCATTTCTCCTAGACTCAGCGTCTCTCCAAGTGATATATGCTCCGGCTTGATCCTTTGTTCCTTTAGTGGTCCAACTATCTCTACCCCAACCACCATACTCAACGTCTTTATCATCTGTAGTAAAACTGTTAGGTACAGGTGCTTTTTTTCTATGCCCATACTTATACGCTTCTTCCATTTCTTTAACCGCATATTCTTTAAAAAATTCTTTACTAACTTTAGCGTCTTTTAACCCGGTTATATTACCAACCAAAACATTATAATTTCCTGAGTTTCTAATTTCTTCAGCGCTTATACCTCCACTATTATCAATATCTTCAATACCGTCAACTACCGAGCCAGTAAGTTCTCCACTTTCATCTCCTGTTACACCAACTAAAGCGCTATACAATTCAGCTGACAAAGTGCTCTGACTAGTTAAATCGTCGTGGAAAGAAGTATTAGAATAACCAATCGGTGTTCTCATCGCTCTTTTTAAATTAACAGGTTTATCTCCTAGTAAAGCGTCTAACTTATTTAACGTCATTTGCTTTCTTTCAGGATCATACGTGCTATTTAAAGCCCCGTTACCAGCGTTAGCTTCTCCTTCAGTAAGACTACCAAAAGCCGTTAACATGGCCCCACCATCTTTAACGTTAGTAGCTATACTTTCGTTAAATTGTTTTAACGTCATTGTTTGTGGCTCTCCGTCCTCCATGGTTGGTAGACCCGTTTCACTATCATACAAGGTGTATATTAGCTCACCATTTTCGTCACGACTAAGTTTAGCGTAATTTTTGCCATTTTCTGTAACATTGTTTTTTAAGTTACTTTTAATAATAGCATTTATCTTTTCTTTATCTTTCAATCCTGCTACTTCACCATCAAATGTTCCAGCCGCAATAGCGTCAGCTCCAACTTTAAGGTTTTCTACAGCATTATCAATGTCTGCAAAAAGCTCTTGCTGTTTTATTTTAAGTTGGGCTCTTTTTTGCCTAGTCTCTCTATCGCCAAACTGACCGCTGAATGTGCCCAACGCTTTCAGCTCATCTTTAACGCCATATATTTCATCGTAAAACATTTTAGCGTCCTCTGGGTTTAAAGTAGTGCCTTTAGCAACCATATTCGTAAGTTCCTGCGCATTTTTCACCATTTCACCACCGATAGCAGCGCCGATTGAAGCCACGCCACCCCACATCTTGCTAGAAGCCTCCATTGTTTTACCATAGCTTTCAGCCGTCTTTTCTAATGTTTTGCTGTAGTCTGCAGGTGTATCAGCCGTTGCAGCTCTATAAGCTACGTTTACTAAAGTTTCGTCTGCTTCTGGGTTTAAATTTATTGCCATATTTATATCTGTTTATATTATCATTATACCCACCTGTTAACCTCTACCAGTTAAAGTTTTCAAAAGCCCTTTCGCATTTTGCACGCTCGGACCACCCAAATAAGCACCAGCCACCTGCGTACCAGCATCTACCAATGTACTAAACATGTTATTTTGTGATTGTTGCCCTAACATATCTGCTTTCATACCCATACCAGACATTTGATTTGACAAAGCAGCTTGTTGGGCTTGGTTTGCCCCAGCTAAAGCACCGTAATCCATACCTAAAAGAGTTGATTGCCTTCCAGCTTGCGCTGTTTGGATAGCAGCTTGACCTTCTCGTTCTTTTAATTGATTAGCTTGTTCTTGCTGACTAATTTGTGCCGCTATTTCCTGCGTTTGTAGTTGGCCTTTATTAGCCATTGCTTGCGCTAAACCAGCAACACCGCTTGATCCAGCCGCGCCTTTTAAGCCCTGCATTATATTTGCTCTTTGTTGTTGTCCTTGTTGTACCTGAAATTCAGCCGCGCGCATATCAACAGTCATATCTTCAAACGGGTTTTCAAATTGAAAATCTTCGTACTGTGATCTAGTTGCGTCTAATTGTTTTTGAACCAAACCTTGGCTTGCTTCAGAAGCCTTAACCTGCCCTTGAATCTGTTGGTTCATCTGATTCATGGTTGTCGTTTGTTTTCTTTTTGATTTTTTCCCGGTAAAATCTCCCATTGTATTTTTTTATATTATTTCTTAAAGTTATTCGTCAAGTACTTAAAAGCCTCGTTTTGAACTGGTACTAACATCCAGTCTAAACTCTCGTGTATATTTGACATCTGCTGGTTTCCACAAACAGTAAACAACTGCATTATACCAATTTTTTCAGCTTCTTTTTCTACGCTTGTTACTAAGGTTTTTATTATTTCTCTTCTATCCCCTTCATTGTACTGCGGATTAGTAACCAAATAGGTTGTCCAACCTACTATACTAGGTTCCATTATAAATAAAAAGTAACAAGCTACTGGTACTCCATTTTTCTCTATAACAAAACACCTTTCATCTTTTGGTAAAAAAGCTCTTATGACTGGATCTTGTCCGCTGCGTTTCCACCACCATGCCCACCACTCGCAACAAACCTCGTAATCTCCCTGTTTAAAAGATCTAAAGTTTATATTATCATTCATTTAATTTAATTTATATCTATAATAGTCACAGTTATCACTGTTTTTTTACTTTAACTCTCGTCAGTAGCAGTTATAAATCTTTCTAAATCAAAAAACAAACTCCCAGTCCAATCAGATCTAATTTGGCCGACTTTTTTAATCTCAACGTTACCAGATATTGTAATGATTCTACCAGCACCATTAAAAGTTAATGTTTCACCATCTTCTAAAGTTTGAGCAGCGCTTAAAGTTAAAGTTGCTGAGGCTCCACTATAACTACCAATGGTTGTTACGGTAGGATCTACTACCGCAGCATTCATGTTAATACTGCTTACTGTACTTACATCATCCATAACTCCGTCTGCGTTATCTATAGGCACGCTAGTGCTAGCACTAACAGCGGATGTAGTTACGGCTGTGGGTTTTGTTACCGTTACAATCACATCACTTAACTCAATATCCCAACCAGTTAAACTGCTTATTTGAGAGGGACCACGGCCCAAAACTTTAACTCCGTCTCCAGTCAAAACTAGTTTTTGTTGTTTACTAAAAGTAACGCTACCGGTTTGCGTGTAGGAAAGTGCTTTTGTTGCAGAATCTCTTGTTATGGTAGGTTTTGCGGCAGCTCCATACACTGCTTTTACTGATTTTTTTATAATCTTAGTTTCTTGCGCAGTTCCCTGTGCTACGATTACAGCTTCTTCATAAGGGCTTATTAAAGTTCCACTTGTTAGATTACCACTCAGTGGTAGCATACCACTAACAATACCATCAATGTTGTCAAGACCCCAACTAAAATTCATTTGGTTGCTAAAGGATAGTGCAGCACCGTCTAAAAGCGCGATTTCTTGAGACATAGAAAATTCCTTTACATTGTCGCTATCCGGATTTAAAGCCGCGACCGTCGTTAAGCTTCTATTGCATTTTGGGGTAAAAGTTAAAGTTTCATCTTCAAGAAGAGGAACTGCACTGGACAATGAAAACTCTCTAACGTTGTCGCCATCTGGGTTTAATTCAACTACCGTAATCAATTTCGTGTTAAGGAGTCCTGCAGACGCGCTTGTTACTTGGTCTCCAACAGACATTTTACCCGCTACAGGATTAGCCATAAGAACCTTAACACCACCTGTGACATCCCCACTAACAGTGTCTTGATTAATAGGAGCTGTTATCTTATCACCAACAACTAAATTGTCCGCAACATTATTATCCATTACGACTTTTATACCCTCAGTAGTTGTTCCATTTACAGTGTCTGTATCGCTAACAGCTGGATATATATTTTCCCCTGGTATTGCTGTTGCGCTTGTAATATTTCTAGTAACAAACACAAAAGTATCACTAATATCCGGAGTTTTATCTATACGAAACGAATGAGTGGCTCCGGCGGAAACAGGAATTGAAAATGGTGTTTTTGCAATGCTTTTACCAGTTTGAGTTGTTATAATTTTAGTGGTCGGTGTTGCCCCAGCAAAAACAGTTACGGCGTTAGGAGATGAGGCTGACAGGATTAGCCTTACATCTAGAGTTTGATATATAACCTTTTGAAGCAAATTAGAATTAGATCCAGTACTAGAGTTTATATCTAAACTACCATCTGCTAGTCTAACTTCGTTGTAATCAGCGTGCTTAGTGCCTTGTTCCGAAAATAAGAAAATATCATATTGGTTTGAACCAGTAAAAGATAATGTTATACCGTCTGATATAGCAACGGCAGTTGATAGCGAAAATTCGCTAGTGTTATCTCCATCTGGATTTAGAGCTGCAACGGTAACATCGTTAGCATCTAAAAAAGCGTTACCAGTAATTTTATCTCCAACCTGCATAGTGTTAGCAACAACAGTGTCCATAACTACTTTTACACCACTGGAAACAGCGCCATTAACCGTGTCGGTAGTTGGTATTGCAGCTGGAAATGCTATGTTGCCAGAGTAAGTATCAAAAACAGTTTTGTTACCTAACCTTGCTTTAGTACTCTGAAATTTATTTGTTACAAAATTATAGTAATTATTAGATTCATCTTTAATTTCTAAACTAAATATTCCATCCCCTGTTATAGTAAACCTTCTTCTTTCGCCAATAATTTTTATATTACTAGTATCTAAAATAAAAGATTTTAAAACCTTACTGTTAGCATATCGCGCAGCGTGATCAGCATCAGACATTAAACTTCCATCTGGCATATAATGATATCCAGCAGGGGCAGTTTGTCCTTGAGCATTTGTTAATCTTTGTACCGCGCTAGCAGGTATATTGTGATACGACATAATTATTATTTATTTATTTACTACTTTCACTAACTTCAGAACTAACTGAAAATATTTCAGCTTTTATTTTAGAGTTATTTTCAAGTTTTACATCTGCAAAGTAACCACTTAAGCTAGATTTGTTTACAACATCATTTTTAACAAACATGATGTAATCACCCACAGCAGGTGTAGAACCGGTAGGATTAACTTTTATTGTTTTGTTTGCTACCTCAGTAACATCCCCATATTTGGTAATACCACTAGAGTCTATAGTGTTAAAGCCACCGTTTGCCGAAGGGGTTTGGTAATATATAACATCTCCAATCTGCAAGGACACATTCACATCGTTATCAAATCTTAATTCCAAAGAATTAACTTCTAATAACATACCTATTCCTTGAACATTAAAAGCTCCAAAATCTGTTTCTGATGTTACATTAAAATCTACACCTTTAATATAGTTAAACCATTTTCCTTCTTTTTCAATAAATTCATTTATTGCACCACGCTCTTTGTTTGTAAATATACTATCAACATACCATCCTTCTTTAGGATGTAAATTGTAATATTCTTTGTCTTGGAAGTTAACCTCAACTCTAGATTGACTACCTTCGTAGTTTAGCGTGTGGTATGATTTTATACTACTTGGTTGCTCATTCATTACAACATTAACGCTAGAGCTGTGGAATTGATTGTAAAAAGTGTTTCTATCAACTGTCTCGTCATGGTGCTTCCACAGCCTTCCATTAGCAAAAGTGTGGTAGTCGTTGGCGCAGCTAACTCCATTCTCTGCAATAAATGATTTAAAACTTACCCAGCCTTTTACATCTTCTCTAAAAGAAACTGTTACACTATTTAACCCTGGTATAGCCTCAGTTACAACAGGAAGTGTTATGTTGTACTCGTCATTTCTATCATCGTAACTACCAATGATTTTAGTATCTGGCTGTAGGTTGTCTTTAAACCAATCTTTCATTCCAGCATTAGATACTGATGTTAATCCATCTACAGATAATCTCATAACTGATCCTCTTACTCTATCCGTGAAATAAGCTCTATAAGCCTCCGATGCAAATGATTCTGGATTTTTTGATATTCCAAACTCACCTGAGTACGGAATTGCTTGACCTAACACGGCGTTTGTTGAAAGTAATTGAGGATTACCATCTGCATTAAACAAAGCGTCTTTGTCTGCTATTATTTTTAAAATTCTATCTTCACAAAGCGTGATTAAATCTCCACTTTGCCCCCAACCGGCTTTTAACTTTTGAATACTACCGTAAGTAGGATTTATATCTTTAGTTATTTTCTCAGCCGCTATAAATTGATTGAGATTATTTATACCAACAGAACCATTGTATATTCCAGAATAAACTAAACTGTACTTTCTGTACTCCTCGTTTGGTTGCTCGTCTAAAGTTGTAGATGCTTTTACTCCGCTTGTTATAAACGGTAAATTAAAGCCATCTCTAATTCTATTAGACTCAACACCATTACCAAAAGAGTAGCAGTTGTGCCAGTTTAAAGTGTATTTTGTATTTGGACCGTGGAGTACCTCGTCGATGTAAATGTAAGGTGTTCTCGCTGGGTAACTAGTAAAGTTTTGTCCACTAGCATCCCAACCGGTAACTTTAACCGTTATAACACTGCCGTCTGGTTTCGTTATCTTTAAGTGAGAACCGACTTGAATATAAGAACCACCAACAAGGGGTTGGTCTTGCGTGTCTTCTGTAGCTAAAGATAAACGCCATTTTCCAGCTCCACTTTGCCCGGTTTCAAGTGTGCCTGGCAGAGAAGTTTTACTTACCGAGGTAGCAATCATATTAACAAGTGTTGCTGCTGGGGTTTCTACAGATTCAACTAAAGATCCAATCGGTATTGCTAGGTATTTTGTATCTTCTGTTAACTCAAGTGGGTTATACCCACTAGCTTCGTAGTATATATCTAAATCAGTGGATTCTCCTGGCTCTGTTTCCCATATAGCTGGATTATCAGGTAAATCACTTTCTTCTTCTTCTACGGCCTCTAAAAACTCTACGGTATACCCTACAGCCATTAAACCGGGATTATCAAGAGACCATCCTTCGTTGTTGGCATCGTTAATATTTATTCTATTAACGGAGTATTGACTATAACCATTCATAGCTGGTTGTTGAAAAACCATATTTTCACCGGCAGCTGGTATATCTACTGCCGCACCCCCAGTTACGGAATCGCCAAATATAGTGTGTGGGCTAAAGTCGGTGGTACTAGTAAGATTACCTGCTTCTTGGATAAGCAAGGGTACTGTATATCCAGCAAAACTTAACACAAAATAATCAGCACTCGCAGTGGGATGGTCAATTTCTTTAATAATAAGATATTCGCTCCCAACAGCGTTACCTAATTGATTAGCGCCATTATTATACGAAGTTAGTATCATGCCTACAGCTAGAGTGTGTATACTACCGTTGTTTTCACAGGTTAAACCGTGAATATTATCAACAGCAACCTTAAGGTTAGTGCCAGTAAATGTTGGCGCGCTGTTTGATCTTGCTACGCTCAACTTTAGACCATTACTTATTGGCCCTGGAGAATTACCTCCCGTTGGATCCCAAGCAAAAGTTCCATCATCAGTAGCAATATTTTTAACCTTCGCTTTAAATCCTTTAGTAAAGTTAGGAGTTAGATGTGCTGCTCTTCGAGGCGCGGCAGTAGAAGCAAATAAACTATTACTAGTCCACCTTGCTAACTGTCGATGGCTAGTGCCAGGGCTGATAACGTAAACTGATTGGGTTGGATCTTCTTTAAATCTAAACCTAACCGCTGGTTGTATCTTGTTAACTAAAGCTCGAATATCTTGCTGATCATAATATATGTTTTCTGTATCAGGAGAGCTACCTATATCAAAAAATTTCGTCAAGGGGCTTGTAGAATCCGCTATGTCGGGGTGGTATATTCCACCCATAGCAAAAACTATAGATGCGTCCGCACCGCCTATACTACTAATTCCAGTTTCAACGCCAGTGCTAGTACTGTCTAGTTCACCTGATGAATTCCATTCCAAGTTAGAGTTTGTGGTTCTTTTCCCGGCATACGGGCCAGCGTCAATAAACCAAACGCTTCCTGTTTCTTGTTCACTCTTGGCATTAAACTCGCCATACCTTTGAGCGGCTCGTTCGCCTGCATAATCAGCAACCTTCCAGCTTCCAAAGGAGTTAGAATTGTTGGTATTTTGCGGTTCCCAGTCCATTACTATTTGTGTTCCATTATAAGTACCTAATGCAGCATAAGCCGTTACGCTTTTCAACTCATCTACCAATTTTGAATTAGTTTGACTGCCTCCCTCGCTTGATGGGTTTCCAAACATATATTGGCTTACATCATTACCATTAGAACCCTGATCACCTGCCGCACGGTTATAGTTTCTAAAAAACGAGGCAAACTGACCAAATCCTAATCCAGTGCTAGTATTTATTGTTCCGTACTCCCCAGCGGTTTGGCCAGTTAGCAAATTGCTATGTAACGTGCCATTATCACTAGCCATGTAGTACATTTTTTTAGACCGCGAGGTTCTATACTTAACTTTTTGTGAGCTTTCATAGCCAATATTAGTATTAAACACGGTATCATTAACCACCTTAACAAAAAATCTACCATCAAACTCATTTGTGTTTTCTATAGTATATTTGTATATTCTTATAGTAGATTGGTCAACTATGAGTGATGAGTTTAAACCGGTTTGTGGATCGTTACATATAACGTTAACATCATCGCCTAGTGGCTCTTGTAATCGTACGTGGTAAACAGCTTCACCAGAGTTGCTTCCGTCATAATTAGTCGTTAATTCTGAAATTCTATATCTTTTTGTGAAAGAACTTTTGTTTAATGTAAACTCTACGTACAAAACTCCTTCTTCTATGTTGTGTAAATCAGAGCCGCTACTTAAATGGAAAGGCTCATAATTCATTTCAAAAAAATCTCTACCCACTACAGGTGCTTTGTCAACGGTGTCTCCAAAAATGTTATTAACCGAGTCAAACACATGTGTTTTCTCTTCTATTAGTATTTTATTAGCTTTTATAAAGTCTGGCGCTTCATTTTGTATTGCCAGCACTTTAAATCTAGCGGCTGATGGCACAAGGGTACTAGATTCTACACCTTTTTTTAGTATTAAAAATGTATCATCGTTTATCTTATTTCTATCAGAAGAAGGAAAAGATAACCAAGCATGTTCATCACCGGCATCCCACCATCTGTCCATGGCCATGTTATAGTATTCTCCAGAGGTTTCTTTTATATAAAGCTTAAAGTACTTCATATTTTTTGGAAATTTAGTGTTACCAAAAGAAACTTGTATTTTATTTTGTTTTGCAGCCTCAGTTTTATTTAGTTTTTCAAAACCACTTAAACTTGATAATACTGGCGTTTCTCTTCCATACTCATCTGTAAAAACAACACCTAACTGGTATTCTCTTAAAGATTTAATAGATTTTACTGGTTTTAAACCACTATTAACACCAACAATGTTGAAATTAAAATCAGGATAATACTCTTTTTTGGTACTTAAATTAGATACTAAATCAAATCCTTGAGTGTAATTCGCGTACACAATTCTATTCCCGGTAACTTCTTGGGCTAAAGCTTTTTTAGGAACAGCATCCCAAGGCCTTAGTATTTGATTTGAAGGAAGGACTCGGTTTATTAGCTCTGACTTTACAACATACTCATTATTATCCCAAATATTTCCAGAATCATGGTTGTTTTTAATAGTATCTAAAACGTACACAATAGGAGATACTTCGTCTTTGTACAATATATCAACAGCAACAATATCGTCAGGCAAGTTTGGTGGAATAAAATTTGAAATTTTTATTTCATTAATCGAGTTAGTCATACCTAAATTATAACCTTTTTTAGGATGGTAATCAAAAGATCCAGGTAAAAATGCTATTTCAGTAAACGGTGAAAAAGTTGAATATTCTTTATCTTCGTATTGATATCTATAAGCAAATCTTGGAAACTTAAACTCAAACAGCTTTTCCGCTTCATCTAATCGATCAACCGCAAATCTCAGCTCGGTTTGAGGTGACGAAACGGTTGGAGGAACACCATTAATACTTAATATTTCTAGACCCACTCGCGCATTACTAGCATCTTGTTGTTCTATAGAAATGCTTTCAATATTACCGGTGAACGCGTTGTTACTACTTAATCCACCTAATGGTGTTGTTCTTAAAAAAAACTTATCAGCAAAATAAGAATAATCAGCAGGATTACCAGGATTAACAGTAGTTGAACCTTGGTTGCTTTGTGAGTCTAAAGTAAGAGTAAACTCATGAGTTCCGCCACTAGTTATCCACTCTCCAGCAGGTTGCCAGTAAGGAATATTATCGCCAGCATTGTAATACGAGTAAGTGTCATTACCAACTATATAAGGTTTCATTTGCCCGTCAACATAACCACTTATTACAATTGTAATTTTATAAACACCATCTTCAACAAAATCTATTAATGGAGTGGTTGAGATTTTATCATTCCAAGAAGAATCAACAAGCTCAATTAGAGGTGCTTGAGAGGGTGTCCCAGGGTTGTAAGTAGCGGCTGAAGAAAGCGACCAATTTGCAGGTTCACTAGCATTGGCGCTAGGCAAAATAAAACTTCCGTTAACAGCAACTTCATTAACCGCATCTGTAAAGCGGTTCCAATTATACTGCTTAATTATACACTTAACAGTGTAGTCCGTTATAGGTATTGCTGGCGGTTCGTCGTAATTATTACCTCCAAATTCTTTAAGCAATAAAGTATCGCCTACATTCCAGTCTAAAATAAACCCACTGTCACCAGCTAAATCAGTTTCTATATTAGTGTAAAATGTACTTCCAACCTTAAGAGTAGAAAAGTCATAAAAGTGATTGTAACTGTAATTTTCACCAATCCAGAATGAAGATGCGTTTTGAAAATTATTTCCAGATGTGCTGATACCGCCCGGATCACCTGTAATGCGCATTACACCAGTATGAATCTTATCTTGATTACTTCGCTCTGAAATCAACTCTATAGTAGGAGCATTTGTAGGAGATTTTTTAATAACAGTAATATGTTTTTCTTCTAATAACTTGTTACTGCTCACATTAATACCCCTAGATTCATTTAATAAATTTGTAGCAGAAGTTCCAGATTTGTCAGTGCCTTTTATTGAGCGAGTGATATTTATTTTTTTTGGCTCAGAGTAGTTGTCTGTCCAAAACAACATATTATCTATAATGTTAATACCTGTAATTAATCTATCAGGATTAAAGCTTAAAACAGTATTAGTTAGGTCAACTATAACAGGTGTGATAACATTTAGTTTAGTGTCATACTCTACTATGTAACTAGTGCTTTTAGTTACGGATATATTATCTATGCTTCCAGTAAAATCTGTGTCATTTTCGTAGGATTGAATTCTAAACGTACTATAAAGACTTGAATCAGATACCATGTTTCCTACGACTTGCCTTCTAATTGTATATTTTTTATTTTCAAGATAAATTGGATCTACTGTAAAGCCACCTCCATTTTCATTATAACAGTTTACTTTTAATTTACCTTCTACGTAATCACTAATTGTAAAGTTAATTTCAAAAAAATCGCCCGCGTTAACAATACCAGTAGGTATATCTTGTAGTATTTTCTTAAATTTCGCCGCGTTAGCAGCTGTAACTTTTTGATCAGAATAATTCCAAGGAGATTGTAAAGTCCAACTAGATGCGCTATCATCAAAGTCACCATTCACTATAAGCTCTTCGCTATCAACAACAAAATAATATAACTTATCGTTTTTTTCATCAGAAATACTACCAACACACTTAGCTGTTGCTGGAATAAAATCTTGTCCGGCAATTAGAGAGTTACCCAATATGTTTTGCGCAGTACCAACAGCAGATTCTTCTGAAGTCATTACTTGTATGTTTACCGCGTCTCTATACTCTCCGTTTGGAATAAGTCTCTCGTCAAGATCTTTATTCATCTTACCACCGGTAAACTGATGTTTAATTTCTGGCATGTACTAGTGTTTTATTTGTTTCGATTTACCTCTTAAAATTTGAGTGAGTTCCTCTAACTTTAGATTTGATAATCTTAATTTTGCAGTTCTAATAGCTGCAAACCTTTCCTTTTTAAATCTTTGTACTACATACTCAGGTGTATTTGCTCTCGTAGATAAAATTGCGTGAGCTATCCATTTGTACATAGCTTCCTCGGCAAACTTATGAACTTGCATTTCTCCGTCCGTACCAAGACTATCGCTTATGTAATCTAAGATCACAGTTTTCCCCGCAATATTAGAGCTAAAATGTATTTTTCCCGAAGCGCAATCCATGAAAAAAGATCCATTAGCTTGAGCGTGTTGAGGGTCTAGCCCAAATCTTGATCCTTCCATCGGCCAATAAGTATCATCTTGATAATCATCTTGATTTTCTGATGGAGTTGCAGAGCTATAATTATTCCAAGTTACTGAAGCACCATCAGTCCCTGAGGTTAACGTTGCTATTGATGTAGTATTAGTGACAACAATATCATCTATACTATTTGTAGAATTTAAACTTTCAAAAACCGCAGCTCCAGAACTAGAGGTTGTAGAAAAACTACCTCTACTAATTATAACAATATATATTTTATCATACCCTGATACATTTATAGCTTCATCATCAACAAGTGTTTTTGTTGAATTCTCACCATTCGTCCATTCTAAGTAACCGTCATTACCATTTATAGTTTGCAACCACGGTGTTAGATTTAAGTTTGGAGAAGTAGCTATACTACTCTCGTATGGATTATTAAACGAACTAGAACCCGAAGGAACAGGACTTGTATTACTTGCAGAATTATAGAATTCTGGAGGATTATAATCATTTGGACTAATACCAGTTATTCCAAATCTTAAAGTACCACCAATAGTGTTGGTAGCCGCCGCTTGTGCTACTCCAGCAGCAGATAGTTCTAAAGCCGCCATACCAGTGACATCTACTTCCTGCCAAACAATATTTACAGCACTCTCGCTACGACCATAACTTTCAAACACATGCTGAACGAATGTTAGCGCACCACTTACAATTCCTATTGTATCACTAATAGTTGTGGTACCACCAGTATAAGTCGTAGAATATGGAGTGTCTGTTATCCACGGGTCTGTTAATGGCCCGCTAAAATCCATATTAGTACCTATAGCAAAATTAGATGGAAAAGAATAAGCACCATCGGTGTTTTGTGATATGCTAAAAGGATTTGACGTACTACTAGTTGGATATAACGGGTGTTTTATACCAGCGCTATCACTCCAGCTTATTTTAGTGTAATTAACGTAGTCGTGAGGAAGTATCATTTGTAATGATGCGGGTACAATTATTTCCTGCGCTTTACAGGACTTAAATGTATCGAACGATAGTTCTTGTAAGGCTCTTTGCGCGTGGAAAGCTACGTCAGTTCTTTTTATCTTAGATATGATCTTATCTTCTCCAACATAAGCTATCTGGAATTGAGTTATAATATCGTCTAAAGATGTGAATTGGTAGCCACCAAAATCATTACCCGTGTAGTACTGCTGTAAAGTATTATCTAATAATCCCATTTATTTATTGTTTTTCTTGTTGAACTTTAGCCTGCTCTAATCCCGCAGCGGCCGTTGCTAGCGTTGGCTTGTTAATCGCAATACCAGCAAAAGCTAATATTCTATATACTAATTCAGATTCTTCCGATAAGTGTAATTGAAAATCAGTTGAAGAAGTTGAATTATAAAGAGCTTTGTCGCTTACAACTACGTAACCCCAATTTGGAGATACAGGTTTTCGCATGTAATCAGCTCTAACATTTCTTTTATTACTTAATTTTTTTGGTGTTGAAAGAAAAATCCTATCTCCAATAGCAAAATCACCACCTGTACTATTGTACGGTTCTAATCTACCATGAGCATTACCATCTACTGCGTTTTGGGAGCTTGAAGAGAATATAAAGCAGTCGATATTATTAATCTTATTAGTATTACCTGTAGAATTTGTGGTAGATATACTTACAAGGTCTCCACTTGTAAATCCATCGCCTAACAAATTTATCATTTCTTGTTCATCAAAATAAAAGTAAATACCATCAGCAGGATTCCAATTCCCCGGATGCTGGATAGATTTTACTTGAATATAATTATTCACAAATTCACTCGTTGATAAATCAAAATCACTCCCATCGTCTTCAACTGGGTATGGGAAAATTTTTATTCTATCATATCCGTTAAAATATCTTAAATAAACAGGTCTTTTTCTATTAGGAGCAGTTAACTTACTATCTGATAACAACCTAAACTCTTTCATAGTGTTGATTTTTTCAGCTTCAACATATCTATTGTTTTCCGGATACTTAACGCGCACGGATCCTAATCTATATAAGTTTGGTAAATCATTTGTTAAATCAACGTCACCATATTTATTTTTAACAGTAACATTATCTGTGACCGCACTGTGTTCAAATAAACTAATTTTTTCTTCTAAATTATTTTGCATGTCAGCAAAATCATGGTTATTACCATGCTGTCTGATCCATTGGTTTATATCGTAAAAATATTGTTCAAATATTTCCATCTGTGCTTGATCGGCAAATAAGTTAAACTCTTGAGGGGTTATATATCCTCTTTGTTCTTTATTAGCAAACGCTAAAACCTTCTGGTATACTCTATCTATACTTATTGCCATAATTTCTTTTTAATTTGTAGTTTACGATCGCCCCGTAGAGCGACCGCATCTACAGTTAGATTAATTTAATCTTTTTTCAATATTGGAGTAAATCTCCATTCCTTCATCAGTTTTAAACCAGTGTGCTAAGGCAGTGTAAGGATGCTCGTCAAATGGTATAACCATTAGCTTTCTTCCGTTACTACCCCACATAAAGTTTCTTTGATCAGAGGATAATCTTAGTACTCCAGCTTCAACAGCTTTAATACCAAAGTTTCTTAGCATTACATTCTCATCATCCGCTAGCTCTAAGAAGAGTTTAGGGTTGTTACGAGCAAATACTAATAAATCTCTTTTAAGTTCCTTAGAACTCAAGCTAGACACGTCTGATCCCTTTTCAACACGCATGATAGCTTCGGCCATATCTATGTCAATATTTCTAGCCGCCACCAGTGCGTCAACCTGCATGTTTAACACATCAATTTCGTCAGCAGCTTCTGCCGCTGGCTTGTACTCTTCATATAAGTTATCTTTGTGAGGATGATATAGACTCAATAGTTTTTGTAACACTGTTTTTTCTTTTGGAACAAATAAACTTCCAGCTCTAAATATAATGTGCTCTAATCTTTGATCACCTTTCATTTCATCAACAAAAGAAGTTTTTTGATTTTGACAGTATTTAAGTTCTCTTTCATAACCTTTTTCTTCGTCAAAGTAATAAACGCCTGTTGATTTAATAGATCTAGAAAGCGGTTTTTTGCCGCCTTTTAAATAATATACTCTATCTTTTATTTCCCACTCATTAGCGGGTTTTAATCTTTCTCTTGCTTTTGGTTCTTCAACCGCAATATCTTCAAAGAATTCTGTAGTTACTTTTTCAATTGTTTCAACTTCTTCAAAGTCTTTTTCTATTAAAGGTTCTACAACCTTTTGTGTTTTTTGTTTTTTTGCCATAATATAATATAATATAAATTAATAAAAATAAAAGGGGTTGGGGAATTACCCCCAACCTCTTAAATATAATAATGCTTATTTCATTAACATGAAATTGTTAGCACCTTGTGTAACTAAACATCTTTCTGATAACATGTGGATTTGCATTGCATCTAAAGCAGATGTAGCAGCTCCAACAGAACCAGTAACCCAAGATTTCATTTTTCTATCGTCAGTTT